>FLNY01004017.1_pt1 | contig 30875 bp, 26 predicted proteins | sample 1140381 | NCBI WGS metagenome assembly FLNY01 (sample SAMEA3878172, study PRJEB12797) | bioreactor metagenome | biome: Moose rumen | place: Sweden | collected 2011-10 | reverse complement strand
GCAAGGATATTAAGTGCAATCTCCAGATTGGTCATGTTATCGCGCAAGTTCTCTTTCTTCAGACCCTTATAATGCTTATACTGCTTGGTGGTAAAACCGCTCCATTCACGTGTGATAATATCTGTCAAAGAAGCAAATTCAAGCCCCTCTTGCACTCCTGTGCGCTTCCACTCATCTGTCAGTTCCTTGCGCACCTCTATCGACTTGATACGTTGGTTAATCCAAGCCTCGCTATATCCCAAGCGTCTGTAGTCAACAATTGCCTGCTCGATGCTCAGTTCCGGGTCTTGCATCTGGTCGAGGCGTTGGCTTGCCACCTGTGCCATCCATTGCTTGAAAGGCTCAGCCTTGGGGGAGGGTATGGATTGAATTATGCGGAAAAGTTGCTCTGTATCAGCCACATCCGTGAGGCGCATCTTGCCATCAGCAGCACGCATTTTCAACTGGTGACAATTTGTCACCGTTTCATTTCCTTCCTCTTTTAGACGTTGTTTCAGTTTATTCCAATACTTTCGTGCAGTCAAAGCATCTTTACTATCCGTCAACACCCCACATACATCCACTATAGAGAAGTACCACTTCTCTTCCTTATCGTCCCAAATGGTTCGCACTTTGCGTTCCTGAAAAAGTTGTATAGCTTGTTTCTTTGTCATAGTATCAGATATTACTCTGTTTTATTTTAACTCACAAAAATACGAGTAAGCGAGCAAAGTACAAAATAAATCTCGTTTATTTTTACTTTCGAGCGAGAGTATGTACTTTAACGATTTTAGTTGAGTACTTAGAGTCTTATTTGCAGTTGTGGTTGACTTTGGTTAATCCTTAAGACTGATTATTGTTGAGTATATTTTTTCACCCCCTCACCTCTCGACTCTTGACTTTCGACCCTTCTAATAGTATCTTATCCACATATTTTGAATTTAGGACTGAAATACATAAGTTTTTTTGTTAAAATATTTAAAACTAGGCACCAGAGGGTGAGCACCCCCTGAGATCCCCCCGAGATCCCCCTGAGCACCCCCTGAGATCTCCCTGAGATCTCCCTAAGATCTCCCCGACCACTCTATGCAATATATTCACGATTTTCTGGTTTAAGTTCAAAGTAAATAGTAAAAAAAAACTTGCATCCTCGTGCAAGTTTTTTTTCTATTTATATGTCCTTATGTTTGGATTATCTCATAGGCAAGTAGAGTTAAATGTTGTGGATGATTTTTATAAAACTACATAAACTCGTTGTCTATCTTCCATTTGTCGATAGTTTTCTGCGCCTCATTGACGAAAAGTTGAGCCTGTGGAAGTAGTTCATCAACGGTTTCAAGAGTATGATTGATAAAATCCTCATAATCCCCAGTACTACGCTTGGAAAAGAGCCTACTGTAAAATCGACCTAAATCAGGCGATATTTTACCTTTGAGTACCATATTCATTCCTAAACTCTGACGCACACCATCATGTGACTTAACCATAAATCCTTCTGAAATCAGTAAGGCTGTGGCTGCATAATAACAAGCATAATACATACGATTGACTGCCGTGTTGTAAAATCCATGTTCACGATGGCTTTCAACCTCAGCTAAAGTTGAATGGGCATTTTCCATTCTGTATTCAACAATATCCAATCTCTGTCTGTCGGTCAAGGTCTTCATATCCTTATGCTTTCGTTCTCTACGTTCAAATAGAATGGGCTAACACGTTTACCCCACTCATTGCGAGCTACTATAATCGGATTAATAAGTACTCCTGTCTCCAATTCTATTTGATACAACGGAGCAAAAATGACATCCTCGTCACGATCTGTGACTTGAGGTTTATCAACAAGTATCAACAAGTCTATATCTGAATCAGGACGGGCATCACCTCTAGCTTCACTTCCATATACACGTGCTTCAAGCTTGTATGGAACTGAAGTCAATGCCTGACTGATAGATTTTGTTATACCTTCTCTTTTCATAGAGATTTTGATTTACATCCGCAAAAATACGAGTAAGCGAGCAAAGTACAAAATAAATCTCGTTTATTTTTATTTTCGAGCGAGAGTATTTTGCGCGAAGCGAACAATACGAGTAAGCGAGCAAAGTACAAAATAAATCTCGTTTATTTTTATTTTTGAGCGAGAGTATTTCGACGAAGTCAACATACAAACTAATTTCTATACTTCTGCAAATGTTGAAGGATATTTTTTGAATTTAGGTTAAGGGTTAGTGGTTAGAGGTTAGTGACCTTTGATTCTAGACCAGTATCGTCTTAACTCCTTTAACTTCTCTAACTCCTTAACTCCTAAAAAAAACGAGAGCTGACATCGTTTGTCAGTTCTCGTTTTGTAAAGGTTATGCAGGTCTTAGAGTGCTCCTGAGATGAGGATGAGCACGAGGAGACCAAGGATGGCGTAGAGCTCTGGGAATACGGCGAGTACCATTGTAGTACCGAATGCGTTGTGACCGCCACCGATTGCTGAGATACCGTTAGCACATACCTTTGCCTGACGAATGGCAGAGAAGAGTGCTACTGCACCAAGGGCGAGTCCTGCACCGAAGATAGCTGATGCTGCAAACATAGAGATGTCAGCTGTTACCTTTGGATTGAGGATGAAGAATCCAACGAAGCCGTACAGACCCTGTGATGATGGGAGGGCTGCAAGACCGATGTAAGAACCGCTTGCGCTTGGATTTTTCTTGAATGCGCCGATTGCGGCATTACCACAGATTGTTACGCCATAAGCGGAACCGATGCCGGAGAGTCCTACTGCGAGGGCAATTCCGAGATAAGCAAGAATTATTGCCATAGTTTTAATTGAGTTTTAGCGGATTAACTCTGTCGTCCATGAGAAGGAGTTAATGACATGAGAATCCTGGGGTTAATAGTTAATTTAATGCATAATTCATAATGCATAATGCATAATTTTCGTTTTGGTTTTCGTTATTTTTTTACCTTAAACGGTTTGTACTCGGTACCGTTTCCGGAGAAGTCGGCATTTTTGAAGTATTCCACGAAGGTGAGTCGCATCGGGTGTACGAAGGATGATATCATACAGAGTCCGAAGTTGATGCTGTGTCCGAAGAGGAGGATGATAAGCATCACAATCTCGTGGACAACCGGGGTCGCAGGACTCATTTCCATAGCGAGTTGGTTGAATACGCTTCCGAGAACACCACCGGTGAGTCCGAGGGCAAAGAGTCGGATGTAGGACAGAAGGTCGCCAAGCAGTCCGGTTGACATGCCGTAGGTTGACCAGAGTCCGCCACCGAGGTTTACTCCCACTCCAAGCAATTTGCGCAGGCTGCCTGCCTTTGCATAGGCTGCGGGGTTGTTGAGGAAGTAGATGCCGAAGGCTGCAATGGCTACAAGAACGTAGAGTATGGACTGGAGCCATTGTGGAATGACTACTCCGAACATTGGCAGACCGAAGAGGGCTACAAGGCTCAGGAGGGCAAGTACCCACGAGAATTTGCCTACTCCGTAGATGAATCCGTAGTTCTTAACTGCTTTGCATCCTGCCATAAACATACCGATGAGCACCTGGATGAGTCCGATGATTACGGATATGACCATCATTGGTGAGTATCCGAAGAAACTTTCTTTCATGGAGTCGTTGACGAAGTATGGCTGTATTGGTTTTATCCAATTCCAATCTACTGTAGCCAGGTCGATTCCGAAGAAGGTTCCGGTGATGAATCCACAGATGCAGGTCATGCCACCAAGCAGGGCTCCAAGCATTCCGTAAGAACGGATGTTCGGTTTGCTGAAGACGATGAACAGCGATACGGCTGTGATGATGAGTCCGTAGCCGCAGTCGCCCATGCAGAGTCCGAAGAAGAGCATGAAGAATGGGGCGAAGAGTGGCAGAGGGTCTATGTCGTGATAGTTCGGCAATGAGTACATGCGCAGGATTGGCTCGAAGAGCGTAGCGAATTTGTTATTCACTATCTTGATAGGCACATTATCGTCGAACTCAGGGTCTGCTATTTCGTAGTAGATATGCTGGCGGTCGAGGAATTCTGTCACTTCGTTTGCACGATCGGCAAGTGTCCATCCCACCATGAGTTTGAGGGCATCGCCTGCAACAGATTCGTTGCTGAGGTGTACCTGTGAGAGTTGTATGTCGTTCTCGTTTTCCACCTGAGCAGCCAGAAGGCTGTTGCGATACTGGATGTTGATAGCGAGGAGAGACTCGTGGATTTCATCTATCTGACGTTTTAAATCGTCAGACTGCTTCAAGAGTGTGCTGTAGGATGAACGCGGCAGTTCGATGCGCTCAGCTGTAATGTCAGGCACATCAGACGAGAAGGCAAGGAAGTAGATTTTCTTGTTCTGTTCTGCAATTGGTGTAGCAAAGTACTTATCGCCCCACTCTGCTTTGTAGAGTTTGGCAGGAGCAGAGAAGAAGTACATGTTAGTACCTGTGGCTGCGAGCTGATCTACTTTCTCCCAGTCGATATCGCCCCACACTTCCATTCGCTGGATGTCCTTATCGACAGAGTCGAGCTGGTGCTTCAGGTCGTTCTCACGCTCTACGAGCCTTTCGATGTCGGAGAGGCATTGATTGCCAAGACTTGCATCGGCAGGGAACTGCGAATAGGTCTGCTGCGTAGTATAGGAGTCTTTTGCATAGTCGAGGGTTGCGATAGCTGACTTGAATCGCTGTGCAAGAGCGAGTGCGCTCTGTAGTTCGTCGCTACTTGCACCTTGCTGGAGTTGCTGCACATGAATGACTCCGAGTTCGCGAATGGAACCGATAAATTTGTCGTATTCCCCATTGGTGATGAGGAATGTGAGTTTTTTCATATCCTGTATCATACGGCTACCTCCTTCTCTTGTTCTACGTCTTGTTTAGCACGCTTTTCCTGTAATGACTTCAGAATCTTCTGTGATGACTTGGAGAGGTTTTCCTCGTCTTCCATGAAGCGTTTTATCTTACGGATTGCTTCCTGGAATCCAGGTATCTGCACTTTCTCGAAAAGGTTTACCTTCTGCGTGGTTTTCTTACGGGCATGGTCGAGCAGAAGCAGTTTAGCCTCAACAAATTCGTGTTCGACGGCTGTCTTAGCAAGTCCCTGCAGGAGTTTTATTCCGTCGAAGTACCACTTCGGAGCGCTGAAGAGTCCAAATGGTTTCACTTCAAGCTGTATGTTTGTGAGGACAGGAACACGAACACCTGCTATTTTCTTCACGTCGAGTTGCACGTCTTTGAGTGCCACAAGCGAGGTGTCGAATTCGCCCCATAGAGCATACATAGATTCGTAACCCTGTATCTGCTTCTGGAGTTTCTGTTCGAGTTCGGTCGCCTCTTCCTTACACTTTTTCACCTCAAGGCGCAGGGCTGTCTCCTTATTCTTGATGATAGGGAGTGTGCGCTGACGCATCTTCAGGTTTTTCTCCAGCTGCTGAAGCGATGTCTTATTATATTGAAACTTAATTGCCATTTATAACGGTTAATGGTTAACGGTTAAAGGTTAACGATTAAAGTTGATAATTGATAGTTAAAAGTATATTGGTTATAGATTTCTTACATCTTACCTCTTACTTCTTACATCTTACTTCCAATAGATGTCGGTGAATTCCTTCTTGATGTTGACTTCTTCAAGTTTGAAGTACTTGATGAAGAGGCTCCAGGTAACATCAAGCATCTCTTCTGTGTCGAGGTTGACGTCGATGGCAAGCAGTCTGTTAGCATATTCCTTAGCGAAGTCGAGACAACGATTGTCGTAGTCTGTGAGGTCGAATCCGTTCTCCAACTTAGTCTTTGCGTTAGCTGCATCGGAATAGAGTCGGATGGCTGCATTCATAACCTGTGAGTGGTCCTTACGGGTCTTCTTACCTGCTACGAGCTGTTTCAGACGAGAGAGTGAACGGAATGGGTCAACGATGACCTTACCGATATCAGAGTCGCGACGGAGGAAGAGCTGACCTTCTGTGATGTAACCTGTGTTATCAGGTACTGCATGTGTGATGTCGCCTCCGGAGAGTGTTGTTACGGCAATGATGGTGATACTGCCACCGCCTACAGACTCTGGGAACTGTACTGCCTTTTCGTATATCTTTGCGAGGTCGGAATAGAGTGAACCTGGCATAGAGTCCTTTGAAGGAATCTGGTCCATACGGTTAGAGACGATGGAAAGGGAGTCGGCATAGGATGTCATATCGGTAAGCAGAACGAGTACCTTCTCATTTTTCTCTACAGCAAAGTACTCAGCTGCAGTAAGTGCCATATCAGGAACAAGCAGACGTTCTACGGCAGGGTCTTCAGTAGTATTCATAAATGCAATGATACGGTCGAGTGCACCTGCGTTGGAGAATGTGTTCTTGAAGAAATAGTAGTCGTCGTTTGTCATACCCATACCGCCAAGGATAATCTTGTCTGCCTTAGCGCGGAGGGCAACGAGTGCCATTACTTCGTTGAACGGCTGGTCTGGGTCGGCAAAGAATGGAATCTTCTGACCGGAAACGAGTGTGTTGTTGAGGTCGATGCCGGCAATACCTGTAGCGATGAGTTCGCTTGGCTGACGACGACGTACAGGATTTACGGAAGGACCACCAATCTCGACTTCCTTACCTTCAATCTCGGGACCTCCGTCGATAGGCTGACCATATGCATTGAAGAAACGACCTGAGAGTTGGTCACTTACCTTAAGAGACGGTGCCTTACCAAGGAATACTACTTCGGCATTGGTTGGTATGCCACCTGTACCTTCGAATACCTGAAGGGTAACATCGTCACCAACAATTTTCACTACCTGAGCAAGTTTTCCGTTAATAGTTGCCAGTTCGTCGTACCCTACCCCTTTTGCTTTCAGGGCTACGGTAGCTTTGGTAATCTGGCTAATCTTTGTATATATCTTTTGGAATGCAGTTGCCATTATAAAGTTTAAAGTTGAAAGTTGAAAGTTTAAAGTTTATTGTTTCAGCATGTCCTGAATCTGATTGTAGAAACTGTCGTACTGTTCAGATTTGTATTCAGAATAGTTAAGCTGCTTGCAGAGGTTGATGAGTTTCTTGAAGAAATCAACCACAGAGAGGAAGTCGTCGAACTGGAAGTCTGTATCACAAATCTGTGTAACGAGGTTTAGGATAGCTTCCTGACGCTCTATACTTGTTACAGCATCTACCTCGTCGAAGGCATCCTGCTGAAGAACTACGAAGTCGATGATTTCTGATTTCCAGAATACTACATGGTAGTCAACAGGAACACCATCATCACCAAGGATGTTGATCTGTTCTGCAATTTCCTTACCACGCTGCATACGGGTCTTCAGAGCCAATACCTTTGGAATCCACTGGTCGTTGATTTTCTTTGAAATGTATTCTTCGAACTCTGGATATTCCAGATATTTAGAATATGAGTCGATTGGGTTTACGGCTGGGTAGCGCTTCTTATCGGCACGTTCCTGCTCAAGTCCGTAGAAGCAACGAGCTACCTTCTTAGTATTCTCGGTTACCGGTTCCTTGAGGTTACCTCCGGCAGGAGACACAGTACCAATGAATGTGATAGAACCAACTTCGCCATTGTTGAGATATACATATCCTGCACGTCCGTAGAAGTTACTGATGAGTGCTCCGAGGTCCATTGGGAATGCGTCAGGACCAGGCAGTTCCTCCATACGGTTTGACATTTCACGAAGAGCCTGTGCCCAACGAGAAGTAGAGTCTGCCATGAGCAGTACGCGGAGTCCCATAGAACGGTAGTACTCTGCCATTGTCATAGCTGTATATACAGATGCTTCACGAGCTGCAACAGGCATGTTTGAGGTGTTTGCAATGATGATAGTACGTTCCATCAGTTTGCGACCTGTATGCGGGTCGATGAGTTCTGGGAACTCAGTAAAGATTTCGACTACCTCGTTAGCACGTTCGCCACAGGCTGCAATGATAACGATATCTGCTTCTGCCTGTTTTGAAATAGCATGCTGGAGCACAGTCTTACCTGTACCAAACGGACCAGGAATGAATCCGGTTCCACCCTCTACGATAGGATTGAATGTATCGATGGTACGCACACCTGTCTCAAGGAGCTTGAATGGACGTGGTTTTTCCTTGTAGTTTGTCATAGCAAACTTAACAGGCCAATGCTGAACCATATCCACTTTTATCTCGCTGCCATCAGCCTTCTCAAGCACGGCAATAGTGTCGTGAATCTTGTACTGACCAGCCTTTACGATGCTCTTCACCTTAGCTGTGCCGACGAGCTGGAACGGAGCCATAATCTTAAGCTTCTGAGAGTTTTCCTCTACTTCTCCAAGCCAAGCACTACCACTAACAGTGTCGCCTTCCTTTACGAGAGGCAGGAAATCCCATAAGCGTTCAGCATCGAGCGGTTCGGTGTATTGTCCGCGTTTGAGGAATACACCTTCCATCTTGTCGAGGTCGTTCTGCAGACCATCATAGTTTTTTGAAAGCATACCAGGACCGAGTTGCACTTCGAGCATATGTCCTGTAAATTCAGCAGTTGCACCTACCTTGAGTCCACGTGTAGATTCGAATACCTGGACATACACATCGGTTCCAACTACCTTGATAACCTCTGACATAAGACGGTCGCCACCTGTCTCAATATAACAGATTTCACCCTGAGACACTGGACCATCAACAGAGAGAGTTACCATGTTGGCAATTACGCCACTTACTGTACCTTTTGTCATATATATATGTTTTTTCTATTTTACTTTCTAAATAAATCTATTAGCAGAGAAACCTTATTGTTTGCTATAAGGAGACTTCATGCGGAACTCCTCCGGCACTTGGGCTTCACTACGCAGATTCTCAATGATCTGCTTGAACGATTCCCTACCCTTTTCCGGGTCGAGGCGCTCCCAGCGGTCAAGCATCTGCATCTTACAGAGATAGGCGAAGACTGCTTCGATAGAAAAAATGTCGAAGAATGTCTGTTCTTCGAGCCACGCCCATTTGAATGCGTCGATTTTCTTCTCCTTCAGTACAGGATCGTTGCACTCGACAATCTGCATGAGGTCTTTGACATAGTCGTACTCGAGAGTCAGGTCGAAGTCCTTCGTATTGTTATTGAGAATCATTTCTGTCACATCGTTCTCGCCTTGGATAAAATCGGCAACATTCCAACCTTCCTTGCGGGCAATCATCGCTGTGAGCACATTATTTATATTAAGATTCAGTTCGTACCACTGACTTATCATCTTGTTAGGACACTGAGTGGCATACTGCAGGAACTGATACTGCATAGCATCCTCGGCATACCAGCCTTTTACGTCTTTGTTGAAGTTGTATTCACGGGCAAAGACAGACATAAAAGCAGGGTAACGGTGAACATTGAAGTTCATCTCGCGTGCCGATGTAATCATATCCTTGTACTGCTCCATAGAGTAGTTGCAATTAGGATTGATTTCCGCATCAGGATTCTTGAGCAGGCGCACAAGATTTTTGCAGTCGTTTTCCAGGAAGAAATAGAAAATCAGCTCTTTGTCATCATCATTGAGAGTCATATCCATTTCTTCGCGAATATCAGAAAACGTGACCGACATAGGGCTATCAAGCGTAATGTCGGGCAAGCCTGCCATCATACAATAGTAATTCGCCATAAACTAATTCAATGCATATTTCTTAATGCATAATGCATAATTCCTGAACTGGTCAGATTATGCATTAAAAAATCATCTCTACCAATTGAGGACGCAAGAATGCCTTGAAGTACTCTTCAAATTCTGCATCTCCGAAATTCACCTTGTAAGAACCGTCAGCAGGCTGGATGGTGAATGCAGTAGCCTGACCGTTTACCTGTTCGATTTTTACACCTTTGTCTAACAGAGCCTTTGCCTTCTTTGCAAAGAGAGCCTTGAGTGAAGCAGCATCTTTAGTACCAATAACGATGTCTTCGTTTGCGCCCCATTTCTCAGCCAACTTGAGCATAAATTCGTTCATAAAGTCTTTGTCGGCAGTAGTTGAGCCTACGGCTTCCTTGACGATCTTGTCGCCAACAACATTTGCAACCTCACTCTTGAGGGCATTCAAAGCCTGAGAAGCATACATCTTGATTTCTGACTTGGTATTCTCTTCCATGGACTTCACACTCTTCTTACCGTCAGCTTCTATCTCGGCAGCCTTTGCCTTTGCATCAGCAATAATCTTTGCTGCCTGTTCATTTGCAGCAGCTATAATCTGGGCTGCTTCAGCATTACCCTTCTCTACTCCCTCACGAAGGAGTTTCTCTGTAAGTTCTTGAATTTTACTTTCCATCTATTTTATATGTTTTTTGTAGTTTTCAATTCATTATTTTCCTCTGTATAGAAATCACTCTGCAAATATAAGTAATTTTTACTTATACAGTCATATATTTACCCACCCTTTTTTATAGCATCCTCGAAAGGCATACGATATGAACACCCTTCGCGCCATCTGGAACAACCGTATGCAGACTTGCCCTTTATAATTGTTCCCTGCTTGCAGACAGGACAGGTCATTCCTATCCACTGATCTTCGTCAAAAGATGTGGTACCACCTGATTCTGATGCCTTTGGGCTATCTGTTTTCTTTGCAGTTTCAGTTTTCTTGCCCCGTGGTTTGAAACCCGCCGGCGACTCACCTTCACGACGCACTGTTTTTTGTGTCGAAGTTGTTTGTTTCTTTTTCAGTTCCTCATCAGTTGTATAGACAACGCGACGGTTGGAGTTATCATTTCGCACCGTAGTAACTATGTCAACAACCATCTGCTTTAGTTCGTCGATAAACTGCTGGGCAGAGTATTTATGGTACTCGATATCACGAAGTTTCTTCTCCCAAATACCAGTAAGTTCGGCACTTTTAAGAAGTTCTTCGTGTATGAGGTTGATTAGTTCAATACCTGTAGGAGTGGGTACAAGATTTTTTCGTTCCTTCTTGATGTAACGACGCTTAAACAGAGTTTCAATAATCGCAGCACGGGTACTCGGACGACCAATTCCGTTTTCCTTCATAGCATCACGAAGTTCGTCGTCGTCGACGAATTTACCTGCTGTTTCCATAGCACGCAACAAGGTAGCCTCTGTATAAGGCTTGGGGGGCTGAGTCCATCTCTCTGCAAGCGAAGGTACATGAGGCCCACTCTCCCCTTTCTTGAATACAGGAAGGGTACTTTCTACTGCCTCACTGTTCTCCTCATCATCAGATGTGTCTTTTGTCTCCTTTTTGTAGATAACCTTCCACCCATCATCGATAATGGTGCGCCCAGATGAACGGAAGAGGATACTCGATTTGGAAGAACTGTCAGTTTGAGGTTGAGCAAGCGGATTTGATTCGGAAGAACCGCTTACCTGACACTCACCAAAGACAGTAGTTGTTTCGAACTTCATGTCTGGGTAGAAAGCAGCAATGAAAGCACGAGCCACGAGGTCGTAAACTCGCTTTTCCATATCAGTCATCGACTGTGCAGGAACCCCTGTAGGGATAATTGCATGGTGGTCGGTAACTTTCGAGGAATCAAATATTTTCTTGGATTTTATTAAAGCTTTACCTTCAAGAGGTTGAGTAAACTGTTCGTAACCACGAAGTCCTCGCAAAATGCCTGGACACTTCGGGTATATATCATCAGGAAGGAAGGTTGTATCGACACGAGGATAGGTAGTAAATTTTTTCTCGTAAAGCGATTGGATTGTCTGAAGAGTCTGTTCGGCAGACATGCTGAACTTCTTATTACAATCCACTTGCAACGACGTAAGGTCGTAAAGACGCGGAGGAGCTTCTGCTCCCTTTTTCTTCTGTATATCTATGACTGTAAGCGGACTATCCTTGACACTACGCAGAACATCAAGAGCCTCGGCTTCAGTCTCGTATTCAATCTGTTTATAGGTTGGAGTCTTACTCTTTGCCGTCTTTCCCTCTGCTGCTTCACTTGCCTTCTCAGCCTCAGCATCTTCATCGATGGTGACAGCTGTGAATTTCACATCGCGATAGAGTGTGGTAAGAAGCCAAGACTGTCGGGGAACGAATTCCTCTATCTCCTTCTGACGATTCACAATCAGAGCAAGTGTAGGAGTTTGCACACGACCAATAGAGAGAACCTGTCCACGCTGTTGTTGGTATTTCATCGTGTAGAGACGCGTAGCATTAAGTCCGAGAGTCCAGTCGCCAATAGCACGACTCAATCCTGCCTCATACAGACTTTGGTATTCCTTTTGGTCTTTAAGAGTCTGGAATCCCTCACGAATAGCTTCTTCGGTAAGGGAACTAATCCATAGACGTTTTACAGGACACTTCACACCTGCTTTCTGCATTACCCATCGTTGGATGAGTTCACCTTCCTGACCAGCATCACCACAGTTAATAATCATCTCGGCATCCTTGAAAAGACCTTCGATAATAGAGAACTGTTTCTTGATTCCTGCATCATCTTTCAGACGTATTCCGTAACGTTGCGGAATCATAGGCAAATCCCAAATATCCCAACGTTGCCAACGCTCGTTATATTCACGGGGTTCTTTCAGTTCACACAGATGTCCGAAGGTCCACGTAACCTGATAGCCGTTTCCCTCGATATATCCTTGCTTGGTCTCTTTTGCTCCAAGCACATTGGCTATATCGCGTGCAACAGATGGTTTTTCGGCTATACAAACTATCATCCTTTACGTTTTTGGTCGTGGAGTTGTTTTGCTTGTCGAAGTATATCGCTGGCAAATATGAAGTCGTTTAATTTTTTGTTGTCAGCATCCATGATTTCATCTTTCGAACCAGTCCATTCAGCCCTACCCTCACATATAAAGGTAATGTGTTCGCCAATTCCCATCACACTATTCATATCATGGGTGTTAACGATGGTTGTGATATTATCTTCGTGGGTAATACCAGAAATGAGTTCGTCGATGACTATACTGGTTTTCGGGTCAAGTCCGCTATTAGGTTCGTCACAGAAAAGATATTTAGGTTGCAGCACAATAGCTCGGGCTATAGCAACACGCTTCTGCATACCACCACTAATCTCTCCAGGATATTTTCTTTCTGCTCCTTGCAGGTTTACACGCGAAAGACAAAGCTTTGCACGTCGAACTCTGTCTTCATAGGACATATCGCTGAACATATCGAGCGGGAACATCACATTATCGAGTACGGAAAGCGAGTCGAAAAGTGCTGCAGACTGAAATATCATGCCCATCTCGCGTCGAAGCATTATCTTCTCTTTCTTCGTCATTGCAACGAAATCACGATCATCGTACATAATACGTCCGCTAGTAGGAGTAAGGAGTCCTACTATATTCTTCATAAGCACAGTCTTACCAGAGCCCGACTGACCGATGATAAGGTTTACCCTTCCGTTTTCAAAAACAGTGTTTATATCCTTCAGGACTTCCCTATCACCAAACGATTTGTATATATGGCTCAATTGAATCATGTCAGAATAGTTGTTAAGAAGATATCACTAAAAAGAACAAGGATGCTGCTGCTTACCACAGCATTAGTAGAGTTCTTTCCAACCTCAACGCTACCACCCTCTACAGAGTATCCCATATAGGATGAAACAGAGGTTATGATGAATGCATAAACAATAGCCTTAATTATACCACACCAAAAATACCATTGGTTGAAGCTGTATCGGAAACCTTCATTCAACTCATCTATTGTAGTCATACCCGAAAAAGATGTTGCATAAGCACCGGCTATACCACTCGCCACACTAAAGGTAACCAAAATAGGCATGATAGTCATAAGACCCATTATCTTTGGAAGTATCAGGTAATTAGCTGAGTTGACACCCATAATATCGAGGGCATCAATTTGCTGGGTTATTCGCATCGTGCCAATCTCAGAAGCAATATTCGAACCAACTTTTCCTGCAAGAATAAGACACATGATAGAAGACGAGAATTCGAGAAGCATAATTTCTCGTGTGGTGTAACCTACCACCATCTTGGGCATCCACGGACTCTGGATATTCAGTTTTATCTGAAGACATATCACCGCACCAATGAAAAAACTGATTATCAGCACGATGGCAATAGAGTTATAACCCAACTGGAACATCTCGTTGACATAAGATTTCCAAAACATTCTCATTCTGTCGGGTTGAGTAAGCACCCTTCCCATCAGCATGGAATAGCGTCCCAGATGTATTAAGCCTTTCTTTATTGTAAGCACTTTATTGTTCTTTTTATTAAAAATCGTGCGAAGATAGTAATTTTTTTGCAGAGAGTAAAAATTTTTGCACTATCTTTGTCCCGACAACTAAAAATTACAGACTATGGTAAAACATATTATCCTCTGGACATTGAATCCAGAACTCACTAAAACAGAAAAGAATGAAGTAAAGAAAAACATAAAATCAGGACTCGAAAGTCTTGTTGGAGTAGTTCCTGGTCTTATAGAGTTAACTGTTCATATCGACGGACGTCTCGCTTCCTCCAATGCAGACTTGATGCTCGACAGCACACTTGAATCAGCAGAAGCTCTCAAAGGTTATGCCTCCCACCCTGCTCATGTAGCTGTAGCAAACGGCAAAGTACGCCCCTTTACAGTTCAACGCAGTTGTCTGGATTTTGAAATTTAACTTGTTACGTGCAACTCTGAAATATTCTCACTTATATCTGTCTATAAGATACTGAGGCAGTCGGACTATACATATATTCATGGAACGACCATCGTCGGAAAGCATAGCTGACTGAATTTCTATCTCCGTTCCGTCTGGTTTGAAAGTAGGATGAACATGATCGCGAGCTGTCGTCTTATGTCCAGCTGTTAACAGAATGCGTTCACCCGTATGACGGTCTATGAGCCACAATTCGCGGGCAAAGTCATCACCAGTCACCCAATGTCCGTCCTGCGAACCGGCTACATGCCAGAAATTATCCCCCTTCACCTGTCCTTCCATAGTCAGTTCACCTGTGCGCATATTCACAACAGCTATACCTGTAGGATATTCCTTCGTACCTGCCGGTCCCCAATCTTTTGAGAATGCGAAAGACTCAAGACCTGGGATATTCCCTTCATCAGCATTTCCGTTATCATCTTTATTTTTAGGTGGATAAGGAGTTAGCTTGATAGGTCTGTGACCGATAATTGCTATAACCAGTTCGTCGGCACTTATAACAGCCTCGTGAGTAACCCAATCGTGTTCTGTCTCACGATAGATGGGTCGGAGGTTCGTTCCGTCGGCATTAACCATCCATGTTCGTATAGGAGCCTTACCTCCTGTTTCCCAACAGAATATCACTTCGCCTGGATGCCAGGGATTTCCTTGGATATGTCCTACCTTGAAATGAACTGCTACAACGGGTTCTGCCTTACCTGTCTTTAAGTCCATCTTACCTATTCCACCAGGACCGGCACCCATTTTACGTGGTCCAAAATTCTTGGCTATAGGTTCTGCAATAGACATTTTTCGAGCATATTCTTTATCAAGACGGAAATATACGAAATCCTCGCTGCCGTCAAGAGCCATATCACCCTCGCTGCACATATCTGCAGGAATAGTTCCGCAGACGCGTTCATAATGTTTCTTGTTTTTCAGTTTTCCTGCCTCCGAATCGGCAAAAAGTCGTTCCAGATTCACCTCGACAACTTGCATTCCTTTGCGTTTGTCATCCTTATCTTTCAAAGTACGCATATGGTACAGATTCATAGACTTACGAGCTACACATAGCATACCAGAGAAGCCGCCCTCCGTTACTTGAATTATATCACCAGTTTCCTCGTTCACTGCCATAGCCTCACCAGGAACTCTATCAGAACGAAACACCACCCACTTACCATCGGCAGTCCACTGATTATGTGTCTGGTAAATTTTTGAGTCACCAGTTCCACTCTTACTGGTAAGAAAAACAAGTTCAACACCAGTACGAGGATCAGTAATTACCTTACGTTCTGAAGGGAATCGTCGTCCTATCTGTGCCTGAAGCATAGTAGGCAGCATAATCAGAGTAAAAATTAGAAATATTCTCATAATTCCGTCTGTTTTGGGTGGCTAAGTTAGCGTTTTCTTCTATATATAACAAGAGTTTAGATATGAATTTCTATTTAATTCTTAAATAGCCTCCATCAGTTAATAAAAAAATAATTGCAAAAAAACAGAATCGCACGCAGATACTGTCATAAAAAAGTCATAAATTCGCAGAGTTTTTTGAAATTATAATCACAAATGAATACACAAACAGCAACCTCACCCGCAAGAAACTCATTTATAGTTTCTAAGGCTCTGACAACATTCGTAATGGCAGCAGTACTGACCGCAGCTGCGAATCAATTGGCTCACACTGCCGATTCAATGATTGTAGGTCATATAGTAAATACAGATGCTGTCTCTGCCATCAACCTTGTACTCCCTATCGTGGAGGTTCTCAACTGTTTTGGTTTTCTGATTGCATTCGGTGCTAATGCTCTCTGTGCTCAGGCTATCGGTAGTGATGACAAGGAAAGAGTGGCTAAGATATTCAGTTCCACGATTATTGCTGTGATGACTATCGGACTGGCTGTTTCGCTGGGACTCAGTTTCTTCAGCATGGACATCGTAGAGAAAATGTCGGACGAACCACGACTGAACCACATGGCTTTTTCTTACATCCATGTTTACGCTATGGGTGCTTGGCTACAAATGATGTCGTATGGACTGAGTCTGATGGTAGCAACCGACGGACAACCACGAATTGTAACGAAATCTGTCATCATCGGAGCAATTACCAATATCATTGTTGACATTCTGACAATCTACGTGTTGGGAATGGGAGTAGAAGGAGCCGCACTGGGTTCACTCTCTATGTTCATAGTAAACATCATAATCCTGATGCAATACATACGCAAGCCGGAAAGTTCTTTTAGTTTCAAATGGCCGGGCAAGGATTTCTTCTCTATCTTCGTTCAGAACATGAAGCAAGGGGCTCCTATCACTCTGAGCAACTCACTTATGGCAGTCACCATTTTGTTACTCAACCACATAGTGCTCACATATCTGGGTGCCGACGGACTATTCCTTTGGTCTGTATGTCTGCAGATGCTTCTGCTTTCCTATGTATTCATTGACGGACTCATCGAATCGCTCTTTGCCATCGGTGGAATTCTAGTTGGAGAACGCGACGTGAAAGGACTTCAGATTTTGGTAAAAAAAGCACTGATGATTATCGGTTCTTTGGTTACTATAGTAATCATCCTCATGTACATACCAGGACTCGTAGGTTTCATGTTCGGTGTAACAGAACCTACACTTGCAACGGAACTCAACCGAGTACTTCAAATCTTTGCCCTGATGCTTATACCATTCGCAGTAACACAGATTCTGCTAAGCACATATCAGCTTTTGGGACATGAGAAGACAAGCGTCATCACAGCTACCGCACAGACCGTCTTCATGGTTATCACAGTATGGATAACAGCTGAGGTAGAAGGTGTAGAACTTTGGTGGGGTTTCGCAGTAGGATGTATTATGGTTCTCGCTCTACAAATATGTAATTCCTTCATACAAAGCCGATTAAAGCACAACACCATATCATCTATAACGATGATTCCAAACGACTTAGGAGGTTTCACATTTGACCGCTCTGTAAACTACGACGAAAAAGAAGTAAGTCTAGTTCTGAACGATATCGATAAGTTCCTTAAACATGCTGGGGTAGATAAGCAAAGTCTGTTTGAAGTAAACCTTTGTTGCGAAGAACTGATGACAAACATCGCCCGACACTCAGTCGGAAACATTCTGAAGCACACATTCGATGTTCACATCTACATCAACGACGAGGGAATTTTCGTTACGTTGAAAGATGCAGGCAAACCATTCGACCCAATAAAAGCAGGTAAGATGGCAGACAAGAATATCGGTAGCAAGGAGCATCCATATTTGGGACTCCGACTAGTTACAAATATCATTCCGGATATTAGTTACAAGTACATGTATGGTGAAAATACCGTACTGATATGTCGCAAGAACGATTAATTCTATTTTCGCGTGAACATTATTAATTGAAATTTATGCATGGAAAGAGAATTTTTTTCCGTATCTTCGCGCCCGATTGTCTAATTTACAATAGAAATTAAAGTTTGGAAGAGCAGAAAAATACAAACATGGGGATGTTCTCCACTACAGCTACTACAAATGCGAGCGACGCGGAAATTCCTGATTTCTCGGACGATCGCATGACGTTGTACACGAGGAACCTTGTAAAGACATACGGAAAACGCACTGTGGTAAACGACGTATCTTTTCATGTGCGTCAGGGAGAAATTGTAGGATTGTTGGGACCTAATGGTGCTGGCAAGACTACGAGTTTCTATATGACAACTGGACTTGTAGTACCAAACGGAGGAAGAGTATTCATCAACAACACAGAAATCACTACCGACCCAGTTTCTACCCGTGCAAAGAAAGGCGTAGGATACTTAGCACAGGAAGCGAGTGTGTTCCGCACTATGAGTGTGGAGGATAATATTATGACTGTGCTTGAGATGAGATACGAATCGATTGAGGAACAGCATGAGAAACTGGAATCGCTGTTAAACGAATTCCGTCTGCAGAAAGTACGCAAGAACAGAGGTAACCAGTTGTCGGGAGGTGAACGCCGCCGTTGCGAAATTGCTCGTTGTTTGGCTATCGACCCTAAGTTTATCATGCTTGACGAACCCTTTGCCGGTGTTGACCCTATTGCCGTAGAAGACATTCAGTATATCGTTTGGAAACTAAAGGACAGAAATATCGGAATCCTTATTACTGACCACAATGTACAGGAAACGCTCTGTATTACCGACCGTGCATATCTGTTGTTCGAAGGTCGAATACTTTTCAAAGGTACTCCACCCGAGTTGGCAGACAACACAATCGTAAAGGAAAAGTATCTGGGTTCCAACTTCATTCTCCGTCCCAAGGACTTCCAGCTCATTGACGAGAAGAGGAAACGTCAAGAGATGGAAGAAAATCGATAAGATTCACTATTTACATTTTAATTATTTACGATTTAACTCTATAACGTGAAAAATAAAAACAAACTGATTGATGCTATCGTTGCAGGCATCGAGGAAAAGAAAGGTCAGAACATCACAGTACTCGATTTGCACGAGATTGGTGACACAATAACTCAATATCTGGTGATTTGCGAAGGCAACACCCCTATCCAGGTGAACGCAATTAGCGACTCTGTATGGGACATTGTTCATGAACGTACTGGCGAGAAGCCTGTAAGTACCGATGGTAAGAGAAACAACCTTTGGGTAGCTATGGACTATGTGGATGTGGCTGTACATGTGTTTGTACCTGAAGCACGCACTTTCTACGACATTGACAACTTGTGGGAGGATGCAAAACGAATCGGTTAAAACCCTAAAAGGAAATCCAATGAGAAACGAAATGAATAGCGAAATGCAGCAGTTGCAGAACGAATCGGACAAGAAGCAACCGCAACAGCAGAACAAAAAGAACGGAGATACGCCCCAACCGCGTTTCAACTTGAGTTGGCTGTATATCTTGCTGATTGGAGGCATTATTTATATGTACTTCACTGACAATGGCAGTGGAGCTGAAAAGAAAGTAGACTATACTGCTTTCAAGGAGTACATAGAAAAAGGATATGCAAGTGATGTGGTTATCGACAAACGCGAACTCGTACTGGAGATGTACGTAAAACGTGAGTACGACCGCAAAGTGTTTGGCAACGGAAATAAAAACAAAAACAAACGTGCCGTTGAAGTAGAAATCGGCTCTGTGGAGAAGGTTGAGGAATTTCTCGACAAGGCTCAGGCAGAAGGACAATTTGACGGACGTGTAGGCTATAAGCAGTCTAATAACTTCATGACGAACCTTATCTGGCAACTTCTGCCTATGGTATTCCTCGTTGGACTTTGGATATTCATCATGCGAAGAGTCGGTGGTGGCGGAATGATGGGCGGCGGTGTATTCAGTGTAGGAAAGTCGAAAGCCCAACTGATAGAAGGGGGCGACAAAGAAGGCAAGATTACCTTCAAGGATGTTGCCGGTCAGGCTGGAGCTAAACAAGAAGTGCAGGAGATTGTTGAGTTCTTGAAGAATCCTAAAAAATACACAGACCTTGGAGGTAAGATTCCAAAGGGCGCTTTGCTAGTAGGCCCTCCAGGAACAGGTAAGACCCTTCTCGCAAAGGCTGTTGCAGGTGAAGCCGACGTACCATTCTTCTCCCTCTCCGGTTCTGAATTCGTGGAGATGTTCGTAGGTGTGGGTGCTAGTCGTGTACGCGACCTCTTCACTCAAGCAAAGGCAAAAGCTCCATGCATCATCTTCATCGACGAAATCGATGCCATTGGTCGTGCACGTGCCAATGCAGCTTCTCTTGGAGGAAACGATGAACGAGAAAGTACTCTGAACCAGTTGCTCACAGAGATGGATGGATTTGGTACCAACAGCGGTATCATTATCATGGCAGCTACGAACCGTGCCGATATATTAGATAAAGCTCTGCTGCGTGCAGGACGTTTCGACCGTCAGATTCATGTTGATCTTCCTGACTTAAACGAACGTAAAGAGATATTCAACGTACATCTGCGTCCAATCAAAATTGACGAGACTGTAGATGTGGATATGCTTGCTCGTCAGACTCCTGGATTCTCAGGTGCTGACATAGCAAACGTATGTAACGAAGCCGCTCTGATAGCAGCTCGACATAACAAGAAATGGGTGGACAAGCAATGTTTCCTTGATGCCGTTGACCGAATAATAGGCGGTCTGGAAAAGAAAACAAAATTGCTCACTCAGGAGGAAAAACGCACTATCGCCCTTCACGAGGCTGGTCACGCTACCATCTCTTGGTTCCTACAGTATGCCAACCCGTTGGTTAAGGTTACAATTGTTCCACGCGGACAGGCTCTTGGTGCAGCTTGGTACATGCCTGAAGAACGTCAGATTACTACTAAAGAAGAGATACTCGACGAGATATGTGCCACTCTTGGCGGTAGAGCTGCTGAGGAAATCTGCACAGGCAGAATATCCACAGGAGCTATGAACGACTTGGAGACCGTTACGAAACGTGCTTACGGCATGATTGCTTATGCTGGTATGGGCGACAACCTGCCAAACCTCTGTTACTACAACAATCAGGAATACCAGTTCCAAAAGCCATATTCCGACAAGACTGCCGAACTCATCGACGAAGATGTAAAGGCTCTGATAGCAAAGGAATACGAACGTGCAAAGAAAGTACTTATGGAACATCGTGAAGGTCACGCCCAATTGGCACAGATACTGATTGACCGTGAAGTAATCTTTGCAGAAGACGTAGAACGCATCTTCGGCAAGCGTCCTTGGACATCGCGTACCGACGAAATTCTTGCAGCCAACGAAGAGGCAGAAAAGAAAGAACAGGAAAAAAATGAGACAACTGCCACAGACCATAAGGCAGAAAACGAAGATATAATCAGAAAGAAAGCAATTCAGGCTATCTTAGAAAAAGAAAAGGAAAAAGAACATGAAGAACCTAATCATTAGAGCACTCACAGGAGTTATCTTTGTAGCACTCCTCGTAGGATGTATCGTATGGCATCCATATACCTTTGCTGTGCTGTTTGCAGTTATCTCTGCACTCACCACATGGGAATTCGGTACTATCGTAAATCGTAATGCAGACCTACAAGTAAACCGTTTCATCACGTCCGTATCATCTGCATACTTGTTTATTGCAGTATTGTCGTACAACGTAAACCTCATGGATGCTACAGTCTTCATACCATATCTGATAAGCATCATGTATCTAATGATTAGCGAACTCTACTTCGACCGAAAGAACAACATTCAGAACTGGGCATTTGCGCTGATGTCGCAGATATACATCGCCCTACCCTTTGCCCTGCTCAACACCATGTCGTTCGTCAACATGCCAGACTCTTGTTTTCTGCCACAACTGGTTTACTATTATTGGTATCCATTGGCACTCTTCATATTCCTATGGTCGAGCGACACAGGAGCATACTGCTTCGGCAGTCTGCTTGGAAGGCACCGTCTCTTCCCTCGCGTCTCTCCTAAGAAATCGTGGGAAGGCAGCATTGGTGGCACACTCGTAGCTCTTTTAGCATCACAGATTATCGCTACTTACATACCATTCTGTGATGGGCTGCAGGAACACTACTCTCGTTATGTATGGGGTGGCTTTGCACTCACAGTAGTAATATTCGGCACCTGGGGCGACCTAGTAGAATCACTCCTAAAACGTCGTTTGGGTATAAAAGACTCTGGTAATATGATCCCTGGACACGGAGGTATGCTCGACCGTTTCGACTCATCACTCATGGCAATCCCTGCTGTGGTAATCTACATCTACACGGTTATCCAGTACATCGTGAGATACTAAACCAAGAATTATAATTGAAAATCTTTTACACATTATATATAATATATTATGACTGAAATTACGAACCCCACTGAGGAGCTAATGGAAGAACCTCAGGCAGAAATCTCAACTACATCCGTACAGTATCAGAACACCCAAGAAGTGCTAACACGCCTGAAGCAGATTGCAGAAAGCAAGGAGGAATCAACCCGTCAAGAACTCGACCTGCTGAAGAGTGTGTTCTACAAACTTCACAAGCAAGATATTGAGGATGCATACAAAGCGTGGATTGACGGAGGCGGCACTCCAGAGGAGTACGTTCCGGCTGAGAACAACGACGAGGCTGAGTTCAAGGCTCAGATGGCTGTAATCAAGGAGAACCGTGCAGAGTTAGCCAAGCAGCAGGAAGCAGAACGCGAAGCCAACTTAGAAAAGAAACTGAGTATCATCGACAAGATTAAGGCATTCATTGACAGTCCCGATGATGTCAACAAAGTATATAACGACTTCAAACAGCTTCAGCAGCAGTGGAACGAAATTAAGGAAGTGCCGGCAGAAAAAGCTACTGAGTTGTGGAAAAACTTTCAGCAGGTTGTAGAACAGTACTACGATACGCTGAAGTTGAACAACGAACTGCGTGCCTACGACTTCAAGAAGAACTTGGAGTTGAAGACTGCCATCATCGAAGCTGCAGAAAAACTGAAGGAGAACGATGATGTGATTGCTGCTTTCAGAAAACTGCAGCAGTTGCATGCCGAATTCCGCGAGATTGGTCCTGTTGCAAGCGAACTGCGTGAAGACATCTGGAACCGCTTCAAGGAGGCATCAACTATTATAAATAAGAAACATCACGAATACTTCGAAGCTCGCAAGGAGAAAGAAGAGGAGAATTTGCAAAAGAAAACAGAAATTTGCGAGAAGATAGAAGCTATCGACACTACAGCACTGAAAACCTTTGCCGAGTGGAACGAGAAAAGTGAGGAAATCACACAGTTGCAGGCAGAGTGGAAAACTATCGGATTTGCTCCACAGAAGATGAACGTGAAGATATTCGAGCGTTTCCGTGCCGCTTGCGACAAGTTCTTCAAAGAAAAGGCAGAATACTTCCAGAGTGTCAGAAGCAGTCTGAACGAAAACTATGAAGCAAAGCTTGCTCTCGTAGAGAAGGCAGAGTCTCTCAAGGACAGCACAGCATGGAAGGAGACCAGCGACATCCTTGTAGAACTGCAGAAGAAATGGCGCGAGATTGGTACTGTGCCAAAGAAATACAGCGACCAAATATGGCAACGCTTCAATGCCGCTTGCGATGCTTTCTTCGAGGCAAAGAAAGAGGCAGGAGCTGACACTCGTTCTGAACAGCAAGAAAACCTTGAAAAGAAGAAGGCTATCATCGAACGCCTTGCCGCTATCGAACCTGGAAATCAGGAAGGCGAACTGCGCGACCAGCTTCGTGCTGCCCAGCAGGAATGGAACGAGATTGGTCATGTGCCTTTCAAGGAGAAAGATAAAATATATAAGTTGTTCCGCGAACAGATGGATCGTCTCTACGGTGCTGCAAGCGAAAATGCTACCCGCCGTCGTGTCAACAACTTCAAGAATGCGCTGAAAGGCGGAGGTGGCGATAGACTGCGCGACAAATTGGTACGTCAGTTAGACATTCTTAAGAATGAAATCAAAACCTACGAGAACAACCTCGGATTCCTCAATCTCTCCAGCAAGTCTAAGAGCGGCAACGCACTTGTCGAGGAACTCAACCGCAAGGTTGACAAACTGAGAGCCGACCTCGAGGAAGTAAAGGCAAAGATAGCAGCTATTGATGAGAACGAATAAAAAACGAGAAGACTATGGAAAATAAAAGTATTGTTTCGATAGCTAATTATACGAAAGAGAAGATTCAGTACCTTCTCGATATGGCTACAGAATTTGAGGCTAACCCTAACCGCAAACTTCTTGAGGGTAAGGTGGTGGCTACCCTATTCTTCGAACCTTCCACTCGTACACGCCTCAGTTTTGAGACAGCAGCTAACCGTCTGGGAGCACGTGTCATCGGATTCTCTGATCCGAAGGCAACCAGTTCGTCAAAGGGTGAAACTCTGAAGGATACTATAAAAATGGTAAGCAACTATGCCGACGTAATCATCATGCGCCACTATCTTGAAGGTGCGGCACAGTATGCCAGCGAGGTAACACACGTTCCTATCATCAACGCTGGCGACGGAAGCAACCTGCACCCATCGCAGACCATGCTCGACCTCTACTCAATATATAAGACTCAGGGCACACTTGAAAATCTCAACATATATATGGTGGGTGACTTGAAGTACGGACGTACTATCCACTCCCTGCTCATGTCGATGCAGAAGTACAACCCTACATTCACTTTCATCGCTCCGAAAGAACTTGAGATGCCAGAGGAATACAAACTCTACTGCAAAGAGAACAACGTGAAATATATAGAGCGTCAAGATTTTGATGAAGACACAATTACCGACTGTGACATCCTCTACATGACTCGTGTTCAGCGCGAGCGTTTCTCTGATCTTATGGAGTATGAACGTGTGAAGAATGCCTACATCCTGAAGGCTAACATGCTGGGAAAGTGTAAGCCAAACATGAAGATACTTCATCCGCTGCCACGTGTCAACGAAATCGAGTACGATGTTGACGACAGCATCCACGCATACTATTTCCAGCAGGCACAGAACGGCCTCTATGCCCGCGAGGCACTGATTTGTGACGTTTTAGGTATAACTCTTGAAGACATTAAGAAATATGGAACAAAATAAAGAACAACTGATGGTTGCGGCTTTGGAAAATGGTTCTGTAATCGACCATATTCCTACCGACAAACTGTTTACTATAGTACAGTTGCTACAGCTCGATAAGTTCAAAAACGAAGTCATCATCGCCAATAATCTTGACAGTAAGGTGATGCAGAAGAAGGGACTTGTCAAGATAAGTGAGAAATTCTTCACAGAAGACGAAATCAGTCAGCTGGCAGTGGTTTGCCCGAAAATTAAACTCACCGTCATCCGCAACTACAAAGTGGTAGAGAAGCGCGAAATCAATCTTCCCGAGACACTCATCAACATTGTGAAATGTGCTAATCCTGTGTGCATCACAAACAACGAACCGATGCACACCTACTTCAACATTCACAACGCCACACGCACAGCCAAGTGCCGTTATTGTGGCAAGGAACAATCATTAGACAATATAAAACTAAAATAAGCCGATGAAATTTACAGAGCGCACAAAGCTAAACCTGAGCGAGGTAAATGCTGACGTGCTAAAATACTGGAACACGGAGGATGTGTTCCACAAGAGCATAAGTGAACGTGAAGGATATCCTTCATTCATCTTTTACGAAGGTCCCCCATCAGCTAATGGTCACCCAGGTATCCACCATGTCATGGGGCGTACCATCAAGGACACCTTCTGCCGCTTCAAGACCATGCAGGGATTCCAGGTGAAGCGCAAAGCTGGTTGGGACACTCACGGACTGCCTGTAGAACTTTCTGTCGAGAAAGAACTGGGCATTACGAAGGAAGATATAGGTAAGAAGATTAGTGTTGACGACTACAACAATGCATGTCGCAAGAACGTGATGATGTACACTAGCGAGTGGACCGACCTCTCGCAGAAGATGGGTTATTGGGTTGACCTCGAAAACCCTTACATCACTTACGACAACAAATATATCGAATCGCTGTGGTACCTCCTGAAGCAACTCTACAACAAGGGTCTGCTCTACAAGGGATATACCATTCAGCCATACTCACCTGCTGCCGGAACAGGACTTTCAAGCCACGAACTTAATCAGCCAGGCTGTTATCGCGACGTGAAAGATACTACCGTTACAGCACAGTTTAGAGTTGTAAAAGAAACTCTCAACTCTCAACTCAAGTCTGCCCTAAACAGGGAGGATTTAGGAGGGTCAGCTCAACTTCCACTCTACATTCTCGCATGGACCACAACTCCATGGACTCTGCCTTCAAACACAGCCCTCTGCGTTGGTCCAAAGATTGACTATGTAGCTGTTCAAGGCAAAAATCCATACACTGAGGAGGAAGCCATCTACATCATCGCTGAGGCACGTCTGTCGGCTTACTTCCAAGCTACAGAAGAGGAACCTCTGAAGATACTGTGGAAAGGTACTGGTCAAGATTTGCTAGGCATAAAGTACCAGCAACTCATGCCTTGGGTAAAACCTTGTGCATTGGAAAACGACAAGATAGTTGTGAAGGAAACAGAAGCCTTCCGTGTTATTCCGGGCGACTACGTAACAACAGAAGACGGTACAGGTATCGTTCACATAGCACCTACCTTTGGTGCCGACGACGCCAAAGTGGCAAAGGATGCAGGCATACCATCGCTCTTTATCATCGATAAGGCTGGCGACACCCGTCCTATGGTTGATTTCCAGGGTAAGTACTTCGTGAAGGACGATATCGACGAAAAGTTCCTCGGTCTTTGTGTCAACGAAAGTTACTGGAAACACTCGGGCGACTACGTGAAGAATGCCTACGACCCTAAATACAACCAGGGGGGCAAGTACGACGAGAAAGCAGCCAACAAGGATATGGACCTCAACGTCGTAATCTGTCTGGAGATGAAGGAAGAAGGCAGCGCATTCAAGATTGAGAAGCACGTGCACAACTACCCACACTGCTGGCGTACCGATAAGCCCGTGCTCTACTACCCTCTTGACTCATGGTTCATTCGTTCTACGGCAAAGAAAGACCGTATGTTCGACCTGAACAAAACAATACAATGGAAACCAGAAAGCACCGGTACAGGTCGTTTCGGTAAGTGGCTTGAAAACCTAAATGACTGGAACCTCTCACGTAGCCGCTACTGGGGTACTCCGCTACCTATCTGGCGCAACCGCGACACTCGCGAGGAAATCTGCATCGGCAGCATCGAAGAACTCTACGCAGAGATTGAGAAAGCTGTCAAGGCAGGTGTGATGAAGAGCAACCCGCTGAAGGATAAAGGATTCGTTCCAGGTGATATGTCGCAGAAGAACTACGACAAGATAGACCTTCACCGTCCTTATGTAGATGACATAAAACTCGTTTCAGACAGTGGCAATGTCTTAGTTCGTGAACTCGACCTCATCGACGTATGGTTCGACTCAGGTGCTATGCCTTACGCACAGGTACACTATCCATTTGAAAACAAAGAACTCATTGAGAATGGTACAGCCTTCCCTGCAAACTTCATCGCTGAGGGTGTTGACCAAACTCGCGGATGGTTCTTCACACTCCACGCTATCGCCACGATGGTATTCGATTCGGTTGCATATAAAGCCGTTATATCCAACGGACTTGTGCTCGATAAAAACGGCATTAAGATGTCGAAGCGTCTGGGCAACGTCATCAATCCGTTCGAGTGCATCCAGCAGTTTGGAGCCGATGCAGTACGCTGGTACATGATTACCAACTCCTCTCCTTGGGACAATCTCTCATTCGACCCAGAGGGTGTGAAAGAAGTTACCAGCCAGTTCTTCATCAAACTTCAGCAGGCATACTCATTCTTTACTATGTATGCCAACGTAGATGGATTCCAGTACAAGGAAGCGGATGTACCTTACAACGAACGTCCAGACTTCGACCGCTGGCTCCTCTCCGAACTCAACACCCTGACAAAAAGTGTGGAGGAATACCTAAACGATTACGACCCGACACCTGCCGGACGTCTCATCCAGTCGTTCGTCATCGACAAACTCTCCAACTGGTACATACGTCTAAACAAGGCACGTTTCTGGAGTGGCGAAATGACAGCCGACAAACTCTCAGCATACGAGACACTCTACATCTGTCTCGACACGCTGAGCCGTCTCATCGCACCAATCTCTCCGTTCTACTCCGACCAGCTCTTCCTCGACCTCAATGCCGTGACAGGCAAAGACACTTCGAAGAGTGTTCACCTTGCAAAGTTCCCTACTTGGGATGCGAAGCAGATAGACACCGATCTCGAAGAGGCTATGGAAGCAGCTATGAAAGTCACTTCTATGGGTCTTTCTATTCGTAAGAAAGTGAAGATTCCTGTAATCCAAGCACTCGGTGCACTGGCTATTCCAGACACCGACCCAGAACTCAGCAAGAGCATCGACCGCATGAAGTCGATTATCACTAAAGAAGTGAACGTCAAAGAGCTGCAGCTCATGGACGGAGGCCTGCTCACGAAGAGTGTGAAGTGCGACTTCCGTGTAATGGGTAAGAAATACGGCAAACTCATGAAAGCTGTAAATGCAGCTGTTACATCGATGTCACAGCAACAGATTTCTCAGCTTGAGCAAAACGGTCAGATTACCCTTCAGGCAGAAGGACAAGATGTTGTAGTTGAACTTGCCGACGTAGATATCATGTCACAGGACATCCCGGGGTGGAGCGTTGCCAACGAAGGCACAGTCACCGTGGCACTCGACATCACAATCACTCCTGAACTGAAAGTAGAAGGTAACTCGCGTAAGATTATCAAGCAGATTCAGGGACTCCGTAAGTCGCAAGGCTACGAAATCACTGACCGCATCCGCGTAGTCATAAGCGACACACCTGAGACTCGTGCCGTCATGGACAACTTCAAGGAGAACATTGCCGCACAGGTACTTGCAAACTCTATCGAGCTTGGTAACCCTGCTGGCGAACCAATCAACTTTGACGACTTCAAGGCAGTAATCAATGTCGAAAAAGACTAAACTACAAATATCAGTAGCCCTCTTCTTCTGTGTGCTTGTCATTGACCAGATAATCAAAGTCTGGGTCAAGACAAGCATGCACCTTGGAGAGCACATTGAAATCACCTCGTGGTTTCACATTGCCTTTGTTGAAAACAACGGAATGGCATTCGGTTGGGAACTGCTTGGTGGCAAACTCTTCCTCACCCTATTTCGTCTTGTAGCAGTCAGTTTCATCGGATGGTTCATATGGAAAGAAATCCGTCGCAACCGCCCCTTCGGCTACATCGTCTGTCTCACCCTCATCATGGCTGGAGCAGCAGGCAACATCATCGACTGCCTCTTCTACGGACTTATCTTCAACAACCCTCCCTACCCCTACACGGCACAACTCGTACCGCTGGGCATGGGATATGGCGACTTCCTCTTCGGACGCGTCGTAGATATGTTCTACTTTCCACTTGTCAAGTGGACAATGCCTTCATGGATGCCCTTCTACGCAGGCGAAGAATGCATTTTCTTCAGTCCGGTATTCAACTTTGCCGATGCAGCCATCTCGTGCGGCATCATAGCCCTCATCATCTTCTACCACAAACTGACAGCCACGAGCCTTAATGAAGCATCTTAGCTACATACTCATCCTTCTGTGCCTGATGGTTGTGTCGTGCGAAGAACGTCCCGAGGGAGTCATTCCGCCCGACCAACTCGAAGAAATTCTCTTCGACTACCACCTCACCCAGGGCGTCATCGACATACAGCCACCTGAGAGTTACGAACACAACCAGCGCTACCTCGATGCTGTCTTTACCAACCACGGAGTAACTGAAGCAGAATTCGACTCCTCCATGATATGGTACACTCGCGAGGCACTCCAGCTGAAGGAGATATACGCTAATCTCAACCGCCGTTTTACCGATATGGAGAACGCGCTCAAGATTGAAGCAGGCAATAGCGACATTACACTCGGACTCACGGCAAGTGGCGATACTGCCAATATCTGGCCGACAGCCTCTACCATCATCCTGCGTCCTACGCCTTTGCTGAATAAACACGTATTCACCATTCAAAACGACTCCACACTCTTCATGCGTCGCGACCGTATGCGTCTAATTGCTAACGGAGCCTTTTTCCGTGAAAACTCCGAAGACCGCGAAAGCTCCGTCGAAGTGGGTCTGATTATTGAATATGTGAACGGCAGGACAATGGGTGTAAACAGAACCCTTGTGAGCAACATACCATTAGAACTCAGTATCGATGCAGGCGACGAAGAAGACATTCGTGCTGTACATGGATTCTTCTACTACACAGGCAAAGCCGTGCAGCGCAACCTTGCCATAATCACTGGTATAGCCCTTATCCGCATGCACGACAAGACAGCACCGCCACCAGTTCCTGTCGACACAGTGAAGACCGACAGCATCCAAGTGGACAGCGCAGTACTGAAACCGAGAGTACGCGAGCACCTCACACCAGAACAATTGCGTGAGCGCAGTCGTACTAAAGAACGCATACAGATTAAAGCAGCACCCGATGTGCGTACCAAGAACTCCTATGGTCCAACCCGACGCAAGAAAAAAGCTCCGCAAAATAGCGGCAAATAAAATCATCATCGACAGCATTCCCTACACCAACCACGTAGTGGAACTCCTCGATGGTGTCCTCGTCAGCCACTATCCCATTGATGGTGAGCAGGCAATGACCGAGTGGCACACCGGCACACTTACATACAAAACAAAAAAGGCTGACTTGGTTGGAGGGCACTGAAAAACCCCTCAAGTTAGGAAGGCTTCTCGATTATTAACAAAAAGCAGATTGCATATTTCCGTTAACATGCGGATTTGCAATCTGCTTTTGTTTTGTTCTTTTTGAGAGCCTGTAAGCCGTTATAGTGGTGTATTTCGTCTTATAGGCCTTCGTATAGTCATGAATACTCTCTGCTCAGATGAATTTGAGGATTCTTTTGATATTTGCGGCAAATATTGTAATGGCTCCCTGCA
>FLNY01004672.1_pt1 | contig 30932 bp, 18 predicted proteins | sample 1140381 | NCBI WGS metagenome assembly FLNY01 (sample SAMEA3878172, study PRJEB12797) | bioreactor metagenome | biome: Moose rumen | place: Sweden | collected 2011-10 | reverse complement strand
CTGCAGAGAGGTTGGCGATATCGCGGTGGGTCTCAGGAGAGATTCGCACGTTAAACGCACCGGAATAGCTTTTCTGTGGCTTCCAATTATGATCTTCACAGAAGGCAAGGTAATCCTCCACCGCTTCATGGAAAGAGTCTTTCAGTTCTTCCATGGTTTTCCCTTCATAGGTGACCAGACCATCTATTCCAAGTATTTCGCCAAAAAGGAGATCATCTTCAGCGCTGAACTCCACAGAGCCGGCGTATCCTTTATATTTCAGCGTTTTCATTTTGTTCCTTGATTTTTCCATCGTCTTTCAATTGTTTTAGTATGCGTCTCAAAACGTACTTCTGTACGATATTGCCCGGATGTGGCTTATGTACCAATATGGGTGTTACACCATCGAGAATAAAAATGGCTCTTGAATCTCTCTAAAAGTTTATCTCTCGTACTCATATGCAAATGTAACTAAAATTTAGTTACAAACCAAATAAATATGAAAAGTTACCTGAAATTCCTGTCCCGCAACAAGTTATACACCACCATCGAGGCGGTGGGGCTGGCCGTGAGCCTGGCGTTCGTCATTATCATCGGCTCGTATGTGGTGCAGCAGTTCGAGGTCAAGTATGAGAACCCTGCCTGGCGGGACATCTATACTTTTGCGATGGTGGAGGACGGCCATCCGGACCAGCTGGGACTCACCTACACCTTCACGGATGCCATCAAAGCGGCGGCTCCGGAAGTGGAGATGGCAGGCAGGCTGTCTCCAGTGGAGATGCTTATGACGCCGAAGGAAGGGACCCTGCAGGCAAAAGTAGTCACGGCCGACAGGAATTTCTTCGAACTTTTCCCGAATCTGACATTTGTCGATGGCGGCCCGGAGGTGCTGTCGAATGCCGGAAACATGATTATCAGCGAAGAGTTTGCGCACAAGTCCGGTTTGACAGTCGGCGATATTTGGTCCCTCGGAGAACAATCTTTTTCCGTTGCTGCCATCATGAAGGACTGGAAATCTACGCTCTTCGAGTATGCCGATATCGTCCTTTCCATTGATGGCCCCATCAAAGGTTTCTCCGACCCCAACGACCAGTTCGGCAGTGTATATACCTTCGTCAAGCTTTCCCCCGGCGCCGACAGATACGCCCTGGAGGAGAAAGCGGTGGCCGTTTGCAAAAACCTGTACGACTTTTATGGTTCCTCCTTTCTGCAAGGCGTGAGGGTGTATCGCCTGGACGAACTGCTCTTCGGAGACGTCCACGGAAACACCATCAGCGGGAATATGGCCCACAGCGACAAACGGACCTTGGACCTCCTGCTTGCGGCCGTGCTGCTGCTACTCATCAGTGCGGTATTCAACTACATCAACCTGAATATGGCCCTCAGCGCAAGGCGGGCACGGGAGATGGCAACACGGCGTCTTATCGGCGCTTCACAGGCCTCCGTATTCGGCCGGCGCATTCTGGAATCCATGGTGTTTACGCTGGTGTGCTTTGCAGTTTCCGTCCTTCTGGCCGTCTGGTGGACGCCCGTGGTGAACCGCCTCCTGAACGACCCGGACATTGCCATCCGGATCCAGTTCACGCCCAAATATATCGTCATTTTCGCGGCCCTGGTACTCGGGGTCGGATTCCTGGCGGGACTCTTGCCGGCCCTGTTTTCCAGCCGATGGAAGCCCATCGACGTGGTCCGCGGGAACTTCCGGGCGCAGAGCAAAATGACCTTCAGCAAGGTGTTTATCGTCCTGCAGAATGCGTTGTCGGTCTTTCTGATAGTCCTTGCCATCGTGATGGAAGCGCAGTACCGGAAATCACTGAACCGGCCGGTACATGCCGATATCGGCAACAAGTATCTCCTTCAGTCCGCATCCTTCGGCCTGGAGTCTTTGCGCAGTTCTCTGGAGGCGCTGCCATTCGTTGAGCGCACAGGGCTTGCCTTTCAGGTGCCCGGACAACAAGGAAACGGCCAGTACAGCAAGACGGTGGGCGACAAAGACATTTTCTACCGGGTGTACCATATGGACAAGGACGCCTTTGACATGCTTTGCTTTGAGATTCAGGCCGATTATCAGGCGCCGGTGAACAATACCGTCTGGTTCGGCGAATCGGCCTTTGCTTCGACTGGATTCACCGAGGAGTACCATGAGATTGAGACACTGCGCCAGCGGATGGGGAACTGCGAAAACATGGGAGGAGTCATTGCCGATTTCCCCGTTTCGCTCAGCAATATGGGAGCAAAAGAGAATATGGCCGTATTGGTGGAGAATATTAAAGCTGCATATCCATATGCCTACGGTATTCTGATGGAAATCAACGGAGACCATGAGGATGCCCGGAAGCAAATCATGGAGACCTATGATACATGGAAGAAGGACAACATGGTCTATTACGAACTGGCCAACGGCTTCCTGACGGAGTTCTATGAATCGGCTTTAAGGCCTGCGCGGAACAATATGCGCCTGATGGAGGTATTTATGGTGCTGGCGCTGCTCCTCTCGCTGCTGGACCTGGTGGCCATGAGCACCTACTATGCCGATGAAAAAGCGCACGACATCGCCGTGCGGAAGGTCTTCGGCGGGACCGTCGACTCCGAGGCCCGGAGAACTATCCGGGACTATATGATGCTCGTCGGCATCGCCTGCATTATCGGAATTCCGATAGCCGTCTATGCGGCCCAGGAATACCTGAAAGACTTCATTTACAAGTTGGAAGGCTATTGGTGGATTTTTGTGGTGGCCGTGCTGCTTTCCGGGGTCATTGCTTTTGCCTCCGTCATCTGGCAGACCCTCAAGGCCGCCCGGACCAATCCGGCGATAGAACTCAAGAAAGAATAGATTCTTCGCTGCGCTCAGAATGACATTGTCGATCTCTCATCACTTTCCCAGGGCTTCCCTGGCAAGGCGCGTAAGCTCATCCATATCTATCGGCTCCAAAACGATTTTCTCAGGGGTAAGGTCCAACAGGAACTGCATATATGTGGGCAGTGTGAGCAGATTACCATCGCGACCGACATTATAGTCCCCGAACTTAATGAAATGCTTGACGCCGTATTTCTCCGGATGCTTCCTTACGGTGGAAATACTCTTGGCTTGTGCATTTTTTGCCTTTACCTCCACGGGCACACATTCACCCTGATATCGGATCAGGAAATCCAGTTCCAGGCCGGAGTCCTTTTGAAGATAGTACAGACTCTGTCCTTTCTTGATGAGTGTATCGGCCATCAGATTCTCGTAGATGGCGCCCTTGTAGCCGCCCAGGTTGCCCAGCAGGATATCCGCCCGCGTGTCGGCCCCCAGCATGGCGACCAGAATGCCGATATCCGCTGTGTAGACCTTGAAAATGTTGTCTATAGCATTTCCCTCCAATGGCAGGCCGGTGATGTTGGAGTTGTAGCAACGGCGGGCGATATCGGCGTCTTCCAGCCACTGCAGCGAGTCTTTGTAAAAAACACCGCGGCCGCCCTCCTCCACTTTGGACCACTGGTACTTCTTGTTATCCTTGGCAAGTTGCTTGGGAATGGCGTTGAAGCAGGCACGGATATGAGGTTTATCCTTGTCATCGGCATATTTCACCATATCGGAGCGGTATTCTTTGAGGATGGAATGCCAGACAGTATTTACAGCATTCATATCGCCAGTTTCCAGCAGGGCGTTCACGGCAGCGGGCAATCCGCCTACGGCCACATAACGGTAGAGCAGCGTCTTCATAGCTACGTGGATGCCTTCAGGAACTGGAGTTTCCTCTTTGAGGCACTTGTGTAGCACGTCGATAATCTCTTCACTCAGATTGTTTGCCCAAAGAAATTCCTCAAAGTCCAGGGGGTACATCTCCACGATCTCCTCATAGCCGACGGGAACGGAATTGCTCCCCTTTTCTTGTTTGGCAGCTTCTCTTTTGCGTCTTTTCTTTTTATCCTGTCCGTAACCCTGTACGCCCAGGAGTGACCCGGTGGCGATGATGTCGTAGCGGCCGTCTTCTTGGAAAAACTTGAGACTGGTACGGGCCTCAGGACAGTCCTGAATCTCATCGAAGATAATGCAGGTCTCACCAGGGACGAAACGCGCGGTGCGCATTTGGGCTGAGAGATTGAGGATGATTGTTTCTGCATCTTTGGAGCCGTAAAAAGCGGTTTTCCTCTCTTCCTGTTTGATGAAATTGATGTAAACGACGTGCTTATAGTTTTCCTTGGCAAACTGCCGGGAGATAAATGTCTTGCCACACTGGCGGATGCCCATTATTACAAGCGGCATGTGGCCGGGCCTTTCTTTCCATTGCCTCAAAGTGTCTGTTATCCTCCTTCTTAACATAGCGTTTCTTTATTTGCTTCGGAAGCAAAGATACCTTTTTCCCAGCGATATTCCAATAATCCGATGCTTTTTTTCCAGCGACTTTGCGCGGAACTGATGCTGTTTTTCAAGGGATATCGATATCTCAATGTCCGGGCTTAGCTGCTCTCTGATCGACACAGTGTAAAGGACTGTAAAATGCAGTGTAAAACCTTTACATCTTTAGCTTGCACGCAAAGATAGCGAAGCTTTTCCGCCCGGCAAAATCCGCAAGGCAAAAGAGTCGGCAAAAGGTGCAGAAACCGCACCCAAAAATTTGGTGGGGCACAGGTGGGGCAAGAACAAAACAAATCTCCGCATCAAATTGGAAACCAATAAGATACGGAGAGATTTCGTGCCTCGGATGGGACTCGAACCCATACGGCCGTTTCGGGCCAAGGGATTTTAAGTCCCTCGTGTCTACCATTTCACCACCAAGGCAAAATTGGGGGAGATTTTTCATAGTACGCTGCAAAGATAAGATTTTTGATTAAATTTGCGTACATTTATGATAAAGGCGATATTTTTCGACATGGGAGGGGTGCTCATCCGGCTGCACCCCGAACGCTGCATCAAGGCGTACCGCGAAATAGCGGGTTTTGAAGACATCGGCAACTACCTCGACCCATGCCACCAGCGCGGCTACTTCCTCGACTTCGAAGGCGGACGGCTCAGCCTGGACGAATTCATCTCCGAGAGCCTGCGCCACTGCGCGCCCGGCACCACGATGGACACCATAGTCAGATGCCACCGGGAATTTTTTGAAGAACCGGCCGCCGACACCGTCGCCCTGGTGCACGAGCTCGCCGTCAGCCGCGACGTCTTCCTCCTGAGCAACAACAATCCCCTGTCGATGCTCATCCACCGGCCCAACTTCGCAGCCGCCGGCCTCCCGCTCGACACCAGCTTCAAGCATCTGTTCCTCTCGCACGAGATGAAGATGCTCAAGCCCGCCCCCGAAATCTACCTCCAGGCTATCCGCGAAAGCGGCCGCTCCGCGCACGAGTGCCTCTTCATCGACGACTCGCAGGCCAATGTCGACGGAGCCCTTGCCGTCGGAATGCACGCGGTCCTGTATGACGGGCAAAGCCCCCTGCGCAAAGTAATTCAAGACAACCTATGATACTCCAGATCCTCACCCTCCTTGGTGCAGTCACCCTGTTCCTCTTCGGCCTGAACCTCCTGTCGGGAGGTCTCCAGAAAGTCGCCGGCAGCGGCATGCGCTCGTTCCTGGCCGCCATGACCTCGAACCCGCTCAAGCAAATCCTCACCGGTATAGGCATCACCGCCATCATCCAGTCGTCGACCGCCACCACCATCATGGTCGTGAGCTTCGTCAACGCCGGCCTCCTCGTGCTCGGGCAGGCAATCGGAGTGATTATGGGCGCCCACATCGGCACCACCATCACCTCCTGGATCATGGCCGTCTTCGGCTTCTCCTTCAACATGGCCGACTTCGCCTACCCCCTCATCCTGCTGGGCTTCCTCCTCATGCAGAACAAGAAGAACCAGCGGGTCAAGGACATAGGAGAAATCATCATAGGCTTCGCCCTCTTCTTCGTAGGCTTCGCCCAGCTGCGCGCCACCGCACAGACCCTCATCACCCCCGACTCCCTGGGCTTCCTTGAGGGCTGGACCCAGCTCGGAGGCTGGTCAGTCGCTATCTTCCTCGTCATCGGCATAGTGCTCACGGTCCTCTTCCAGTCGTCCGCCGCCACCATGGCCATCATCATGATCCTGGTCACCACCGGCGTCATCCCGTTCAGGCTCGCCGCCGCCATGATACTCGGCGAGAACATCGGCACCACCATCGCCGCCAACATCGCCGCCTCCGTGGGCAACACCGCCGCCAAGCGCACCGCCATCTCCCACACCGTCATCAACACCTTCGGCGTGCTCTGGGTGCTCTGCATCTTCCCCCTGTGGCTCAAGCTCGTCGGCATGATAGTCACCCTCTTCGGTCTTCCCGATCCCAACACCGCCGACCTCACCGACACCGCCAACGCCCAGGCAATCAGCACTTCCCTGCTCTACAGCGTGTGTACGATGCACACCCTCTTCAACGTAGTCAACACCCTCATCCTCGTCTGGTTCATCCCCGCCATAGTCAAGCTGGTCACCCTCATATTCCCCTCCAAGGAAGAAGACGAGGTCTTCAAGCTCAAGTACATCAGCGCCGGTACCATCAGCACCGCCGAAATGGCCATCAGCTCCGTCAAAATGGAACTCGTACGCTTCGGCGACCTCTGCCGCTCCGACCTCGCAAACATACGCGGCGCCGTAGCCGCAGGCTCCCAGGAGGACTTCCAGAAGGCCAACGAGAAGCTCATCCAGTACGAAGAGGCCACCGACCACGCCGAACGCGAAATCGCCGACTACCTCAACGAAGCCTCCCGTTACGAAATGGGTCACACCGCCGCCCTCCGCATCCGCAGCTTCTACCGCATCATCGGCGAAATGGAGTCCCTGGGCGACAGCGGCGAGGGCATAGGCAAGATACTCGCACGCGCCTGGGCCCACAAGCAGCAGTTCACCGACGACATGCAGCTCAAGCTCTCCCACATGATGGACCTTGTCGACCAGGCCTTCGCCGCCATGCACGCCAACCTCGAGATGCCGCTGGTCCAGCTCCCCGACATCAAGAACGCCGAAGAGGCCGAAGAGAAAATCAACGCCTACCGCGACACGCTGCGCGAGGAGCACCTCACCAACGTCGAAAAGTCCAACTACAACTACGAGACGGGAGCCTTCTACATGGACGTCGTCAACTCCCTCGAAAAGATGGGAGACTTCATCATCAACATCTCCCAGGCCCAGTACGAAGCAAAGCCCAACAAATAGTTATTTATTACCGGCTATCCGGTCGATAATCAGGGAGATGGCGCCATCGCCCGTGACGTTGCAGGCAGTGCCGAAGCTGTCCATGGCGATGTAGAGCGTAATCATCAGGGCCTGCTGCGTGGCGTCGAATCCGAGTATGCTCCCCAGCACCCCAAGCGCCGCCATGATGGCTCCCCCGGGCACGCCGGGAGCCGCCACCATCGTAACCCCCAGCATCATGATGAATCCCAGCAGGGTCGGGAAGGTGAACGGCATGTCCATCATCAGCATCAGCGCAATTGCGCACGAAGTAATCTTGAGCGTACTGCCCGAAAGGTGAATCGTTGCGCACAGCGGCACCGTGAAGCCTGCGACCTCCTCCCTCACCCCGTTGCGCACCGCACATTTGAGCGTAACGGGAATGGTTGCGGCCGACGAGGCGGTCCCGAGCGCCGTCATGTAGGCCGGCAGCATGCCCCAAAGCGCCTTGAACGGGTTGCGGCGGGCCACCGCCCCTGCGACGCAGTACTGCAGCACCAGCAGCACCAGCGTCATTGCGAATATGATTCCCACGACCGCGAGGAACGACCCCAGCACAGGGCCCACCTTGCCTGCGGCGGCCATGTCGAGGAACAGTCCGAAGATGTAGAACGGAAGCAGCGGAATGATGACCTTCTCGATGCTCAGCACCACGATGTCCTTGATCTCCCCGAACGCATGGTGAAGTTTCCCGGCGTGCGTAAACGCGATTCCAAGGCCCAGCATGAACGACAGCACCAGCGAGGTCATCACATCGGCGAGCGGCGGAATCGCAATGGTGAAATAGGGCGCGAATTCCCGTCCCCCCTCCTCGAGAGCGGCGAGCGACCCGGTGCTCAGCACGTGCGGGAAGAGCGTCGTGCTGAACAGGTAGGCGAACAGCCCCGAGCACACGGTGAACAGGTACGCGAGCCCCACCGTCCACAGCAGCATCTTTCCTGCCCGCTGCCCGAAATCGGCGATTGCAGGTGTCACGAGGCCTATGATAATCAGGGGGATGAAGAACCTCAGCAACTGGTCGAACAAGCCGACCAGAGTGTTGCAGGTGCGCACGAGCCACCCGGGAGCGAACTGCCCCACGGCGACGCCCAGCACGATTGCTATCAGAACTTTAACTACAAGCGGAAGCCGTATCTTTTTCATGCTTCGTCATAAATTGGCGCCGATGACCTCGAGCCGCTCTTCGTAGATGCTGCGAAGGCGCGCCACCGCATCGGCGAATGTCATGTTTTCGTCGCCGTTGATGATCTTCCCGCCGTTCTGCCACTTGTCCTGCGAGGGGTCCCACATTGCGAAGTTGAGCTCCGCCGATGCCGCAAGGAGCTTTTCGCACTCGTCGATGTAGGCCGGAATCTTCTGGAGCTCGGGAAGCAGCTCCTGGAAGCGGTCGCGCACTTTCTTGCAGAAGGCGGGATCCTCGAACAGGCGGGCATACCAAATGGCGCCCCTGTTGACGAACCACGTGCGCGCTACGGGCGAAGTGTTGTACGACAGCACCCCCCAGTCGAAGTCCCAGCACGGGCCTGCGACCAGCTTGCCCTGTCCGTCCTTGTGGAAGAATACGCTGCCGGGGTTGCTCAGTTCGTGGTTCCCCATGACCTCGTACACTATCCAGTAATCGACGAACGAGTCGACGTCAATCCAGGCGGCGTACCCCTTGTCGGGGTCTGTGAAATCGGGGCCGTACAGGGCTTCGGCGGCGTTGTAGACGTAGTCCTTGATGTAATTCTTCTGCGCGGTGGTGATGGAGTCGGGGTCCGGGTACTTGACGCTGAAGGGGATGCCGCCAGACCGACCCCAGCAGGAGCCGTGCTTGTCCATCCACTGCACTTCGTTGTCGTAGTGGAAGTCGAGTTCGAGCAGGTAGCCGTCCTGCTTGGAGATGTTGACGCGCTGGGGGCTTACCCTCACCTGCTCGATGAGCAGGTAGCTGCCCTTGTGCTCGCCGTTCAGGACCAGCTCGACCGGCACGCACTTGGGCGTCCAGGCAAGGGAGGTGAGCGAGGCGACCTTCATCGAGACGAGGTTGCGCATGAGCGTGCGGTCCATGAAATTGGCGAGCAGCACCCAGCGCTTGTGGGCGGGCATGCCGAGCATGGACTGCTTTTCGTCGAACTTTACCAGATAGGGCTTCTTGGCCCAGGTCCAGGTGGTGTTGCCTCGGCCGCGTACGGAGCAGCGCATGTTGCCCTGGCTGCTGTAGGAGCCATATCCCTTGACCCGCAGCGACCCGGGAACGAAGGTGGTCTTGGAGTTTATCTTCTTGCCGCCGTCGGTGTCGAGGTAGAGGACCGGGAGGCCGGTCTTGACGATGATGCCGTAGCCGGCGCCTTCGCTGCGCACGTCGAAGTAGCCGGTGGGGACGTAGGAATCGACTCCGCTCCCGCCGTGCAGGATGAGCATTATGCAGACCCGTTCGGCGTAGTCGGGGTCGATGCCGTTGTCGGCGATTACGGCGTTGTAGAGGCCGGGCTCGGAGGTCTTTTCGACGCTCAGGAGGCGGAAGAGCGTGGGTTCGGAGCCGTCGGTGCAGCGCAGGCGCACCTGGCAGCCGGGGGACGATACGTCGAAGTCGAATTCGAAGTCCTCGTCCCTTACCCTGAAGGGCATGCGGTCTGCGCCTTCCTGCGGCAGGATTACGGTCGTAGCCTCGAGCGTTACGCTCCGCAGACGCGCAAGCTGCCCTTCCGTCACTTCTATCCGGTCACCCCCGCACGCCGCCACAACTGTCAGCAGCAACGCCGCCGCCATCAGCCTTATGCCGTGTCTTCCCTTCCGCATCTTTTCAGCCGTCGAAGATTATCTCAAGTTTCGCAAGCATGAACTATTTGTGCTTCGAAGAATTGTGCCAGCTTGCGAAACGACCGCCGGTGTGTCTCTGAAACCTGTGGCCGCCCATGGCCGCATGAATGGGAGGGGCCCACAAGCGAAGCGCAGTGGGAGGGACGGAGCGTAGCGGAGGGTTTCAGAGGCACACCGGAGGTCGTTCGTTGTCATTTCTTCTGGAAAACGCGGACGTAGTCGACCTCGTAGACGGCAGGGAGCTGGCTCTCGTCGGTGGTGCCGCCCATGTTGCCGCCCCAGGCCATGTTGAACTTGAGGTAGAAGGGGTTGTAAAAGGGCCAGTGGTCGTAGCCCTGACCGTCGTTGTCGAAGGTCAGGTGAAGGGTGCCGTCCACATAGAACTTCATCTGGTCGGCGGTCCATTCCATGGCGTAGACATGCCACTCGGTGGCGGCATTCTTGACGGCCTGCACGTGGGTCTTCTGGGTCCCCTTGGGCCAGTTGAAGGCCCCGCAGTGGATGCTCGACGAAGAGCGGTTCTTGCCCTGGGTGGAGATGGCGTACTCCATGATGTCGATTTCGCCGTCGCCGGGCCAGGTGGTGTAGTTCTTGGGCATCATCCAGAAAGCGGGCCAGCTGCCCGGCACGTCGCTCACCTTGATGGCCGCCTCGAACCAGCCGTAAGTCCAGCTCTTGGAGGTGTTCATGCGGATGGAATACACCGTGCCGCCTATCTTCTGCGCCTTGATCTTGAGCGTACCGCCCGAGATGAGGGCAAGGTCCTCGCCGCTCTGCTGCTGGGACACGTACACCTGACTCTCGTTGTTGCCCCAGCCGCCGCCACCGGTCTCGTACCACCACTCCGACGTGTCGGGAGCGCCGGCCTTGTCGAACTCGTCGTTCCACACGAGCTTGTAGCCCGTGGGAGCCATGATGGACGGGGCTGTAGCCGCGACTTGCGTGATGGCCACCTTGTGGCGCACCGAGCCCACCTTGATGACGAGCTCGGAAGTGCGGGGCTCATAGTCCAGGTTCTCGGTCACGGTGATGTTGACCGTGCCCGTGGACGCGGCGGTGTATGGCGGATCCACGGTGACCCACTCGCTGTTGCTGTAGGCCTGGAAGGAGCCGCCGGCATCGACCGTGACGGTGAGTGTCTGGGGCTCCGCCGTGAACGTCAAGGCCTCCGGAGAGGTCTTGACGTTGTCGACGGGAGTATCGGGCTCTTCTGTGCCGCCGCACGAAACGAGTGCAAGCAGCAAAAGAGGTAACGCGTACATCTTGTTCATGTCTGAAGGCAGGATGTTTCCTTTAATTTGTCACGGCGCGGGCGGCGGTTTCCGCGCTCTGTACGCGGATGCCGATGTCGGTGATGGTGACTACGGTCCCGGCCTGCATGCGGCCAAGGTCGAAGATGAGCATGATAGTCTCATCCTCACCGGCTTCCATCGAGAGGCCTTTCTGCTGGTAGACAACGGTCTTGTTTGCCTTCAGGGCGACGTTGTTGTCGTACAGGTACGAAGCGCCGTCGGGATCGGTATTGGTGGTGAGCTTGACGGTGCAGAGGCCTGTCCTGGTGGAGGCGATGCGTGCCGCAAAGTTGACGGGGTTCTGGACGGGGATGTCGGTGTGAATCTTGACCTGTCCCTGCCACTCGCTGCCGCCTACGCCCTCGGGGACGACGATGACGATGCCGTTGCCGTCAAGAGGGAATATAATCTGGGGCTCAAGGCCGCCGGACCAGTCGGAGGGGCTGAACCAGGTCTCGAGGGTCGCGCCTGCATCGGGCCAGAGGTTGACTCCGGACTCGTCGATTTCTTCCTGGGTGTCGGGATCTTCGGGTTCCACGGGGGTGGTGCCGCCGCCGGAGGATCCGGTAATCTCGGCAAAGAAAATGTCGCTGACGGTAATCTCGGTCCCTGCGGGGAAGCGGCCGAAGTCGAAGACTATCATGACGGTCTCGCCGTCGCCGTTGTCCATCGACACCGCATCCCGCTTGTAGGCCAGAGGAGTGTCATACTCGAGGGCGACGCCGGGGTCGTAGAAGAATTCCACGCCGCCCGGGTCGGTGTTGGAGGTGAGCTTGACGGTGGCGGTTGCGGATTCGGAAGACAGGATTCTGGCGCTGAAACCATAGGTCTTGGCAGGATCGATGGGGATGTCGGAATGGAGCTTCACCTGGCCCTGCCACTCGCTGCCGCCCACTCCGTCGGGGACGGTGAGCTTGAGGGTGCCGCCCTCGTAGGTGGCCTGGGGGTCGAGTCCGCCGCTCCAGTCGGAGGGGCTGAACCAGGTCTCGATGCTTTCGCTGCCGGTCCAGAGGTTGGAGCCGTAGGTGTAGCCCTCGGAGGAGCCGCCGGAAGTGCCGGTAATCTCGCAAAGCTTGATGCCGGTGACGGTGATTTCGGAGCCGACGGGCATGCGGCCGAAGTCGAAGATGACCATTACGGACTCATACTCCCTATCGGGAGAGACGGGTTCATTGACGTATGCAAGAGGAGTGGAGTCGCCCAGCACCACCGCGTTGTCGTAGAAGAACGCATGATTGCTGTCATCTGCGGCGTCTGCGACCTTGACGGTTGCGGTACCGCCGTCGGAAGACTCGATGGTGGCGAAGAATGCGTACTGCTTCTCAGGGTCGGCGGGAATGGGGGCGACCAGCTTGACCTGGCCCTGCCATTCGCTGCCGCCGGTGGCGTCGGGGACGGTGAGGGTGAGCTTGCCGCCCTCGTAGGTGGCCTGAGGGTCGAGGCCGCCGCTCCAGTCGGAGGGGCTGAACCAGGTGCTGTCGAGGTACAGGCCGTCGAGGAGGTCGGGACCGTAGGTGTAACCGGTGCCGGGCTCTTCACCGCCGCCGCCGGAGCCTTCTTTCTTGAAGATGAACTGCCAGCTGATTTCGTCGGTGACGCTGACCATTACAAGACGGCTGTCGGTAAGCTCGGTGACGACGAAGGTGGGGTTCTCGTAGCACTTGTCGTTGGGAATGTAGCCCAGGGTGAAGTGCTCGGGGAGGGTGAGAACCTCGCCGTCGAAGGTGTACTTGCCGGTCTGGGTCTCCCAGGGGTAGTCGAAGTCGGCTGTGGCTCCGCCGTTGTCGAACACGGTGGTGCCGATGTTGACGTAGATGTTGCCGTCTTCGCCCGGGTCGAAGGTATAGGTGCCGTCGCTGGTGAAGGTGAGGCGGTTGTCGTACAGGCCGAAGCCGGACTTCTCATTGGGGCCGGCGGACCACCAGTTGGTGGGGCTTGCGAGCGACTCGCCGCAGGCAAGGTGCCCGGGGGTTTCGGAATCCATCACCCAGGTGCCTGCAAGGGGACTTTCGGCCACGGCCTCCTCCTTGGAGGTGAGGATGAACTGCCAGGCGATGGGGCCGCCGCCGTTGCCGGTGGCGGTGTACCATACCAGCACCATCTCGGAGTTGGTGAGGCTGATGAGATGGAAGCGGCTGTCGGACATGTAGTCGTTGTTGGGGATGTAGGGGAACGGGGTGCCGTCGGGCAGGCTGAGCATGAGGGCGTCGCCGTCCACCGCGAACTGGTATTCGGCGGTGGTGGTGCCCACGGCCACCTGGTAGTCGGCGTCATGGCCGGACTCGGCATACTTGCCCTCGGTCACGCCTACGTTCACGTAGACAGTCCCTGCCGCGCCGGGCTCGAAGGTGTACTTGCCGTCGGCGGAGAAGCTGAGACGGTTGTCGTACAGGCCGAAGGCGGCCTTCTCATCGGGCTTCGCGGCCCACCAGCCGGTGGGGTTGCCGACGCTCTCGCCGCAGGCCTGATGGGCCTCGACGGCGTTGTTGATGCGCCAGGTGCGGGTGTCGTTGTTGGAGATGTACTTGACGTACTTTGAGAAGTCGACCAGGGTGTTGTCGATGTGGAAGGTCTTCTCGATGTAGTCGGGAGACAGGCCGTTGGAGTTGAGCACGTACATGCGGACCGCATAGTCGCCGGAAGCGACGAAGATGCGGCTGAAGTTGTCGCGGGCGTTGTAGCCGGTCCATTCACCGGCGCTATCCTGCAGGACCCACACGGGCACCACGCCTTTCTGGCCCAGGGAGAAGGTGACCTGGTTGGTCTCCTGGTCGACGGTGACGGTGGGGTTGCAGGAAGAGGCGTTGACTATGCCCTGCTCGGTGGGATGCTCGAACTGCTCCTTGGCGCAGGCGGTCAGCACGAGGGCCGCCGCAGCTATGATGTATATAAATCTTTTCATTGTCGGAGCGTCATTAATAGTTGTTCTGGGTGAGCTCGTTGGTCTTGCCTGCTACGGAGTCCATAAGGCTCTGGGAGAAGGGAAGATACTTCTTGGAAGCGGTCCAGGAGTTGGTCCTGTAGCCGTAGGAGTCGGGAACCAGCACGGTGGGAGCGTCGCCCCAGCGGACGAGGTCCCAGTAGCGCTTGCCTTCGCCCACGAATTCCAGGCGCCTCTCTTCCTTGATGTTGTCGAGGGACAGGCTGACGGTCTGGCCGGCAAGGGCGCGGGAATGGACCTCGTTGAGCCACTTCTCGCCTTCGCCTGAGCCGGCGCCGCGGACAACGAGTTCGGCCGCATTGAGCAGGGTCTCGGAGTAGCGGTACCAGCGGAGGTTGTTGTTGAAGCGAAGGTCGGAGTCGCCGTCGGTGTCGCCGTTGGCCTTGTAGGCGATGTACTTCTCGAGGAAGATGCCGGTATCCTGGTAACGGTGGGTGTACTTGTCTTTGGCGTCTTCGGGGATTACCCAGCAGGTGGCCTCGCGGCGGGCGTCGGCGGGATCGTACATGTTGTAGGTCTCGGTGCGTACGGGAGCGAAGCCCCAGCCCGAATCGTGCACGTTGTCACCGCTCCAGCCGTAAGGGGAGATGAGGCGGGGAAGGATGGTGCCGCCGGCTCCGCGCACCCAGCTCCAGTAGCGCTGGCCGCCGACCGACTTGTAGTCTATCTCGAAGATGGACTCGCTGCCCCATTCGCCCTCTTCCTTGAAGATGGTGCCATAATCGGGGAGCAGGGAGTACTTGCCCGAGTTGATGATTTCCTTCATGTAGTCGAGCGCCTTGGAGAAGCGGCTTTCGTCGTTCTGGTAGAGGACGGCCTCGGCGTAGAGCATGTAGGCGACCGCAAGGGTGACGCGGCCCAGCTCGTCGCCTTCCCTCTTCATGGGAAGGGCTCCGATGGCGATTGCGCCCTCGAGGTCGGTCATGAACTTGGTGTAGACTTCGTCGGCGCTGAACTGCTCGCAGGTGAAGTCGCCGGTGAGGTTCTCCTCGAAGTAGGGGATGTTGCCCCAGAACTTCCAGACTATGTTGTAGTAGAACGCCCTGAGCACGCGGGCCTGGGCCTCGACGCTCGCGGCGGTGTCGGCGGGGAGGTCGGGAACCCAGCCCATGTAGGTGAGCACGTCGTTGCAGCGCTTGATGCCGCTGTAGCAGTCGGACAGTATGCTCGACATGCACTGGGTGGGAAGAGCCTCGTAATTCATCATCAGGTGCCACTGGGCGTTGTCGGTGCGGCTTTCGCCTCCTACCCAGATCTGGTCGGCCATGATGTCGGACATTATGTTTATGGGGCTGTACTGGTTGGTCCAGTCGAACCACTCGAGAGGGTCGTATGCCGCTACAAGGGCCTCCTGGAGATGGGGCTCGGTGTTGAAGTAGTCCTCGAGGAACTTGCTGTCGTTGCTCTCTACGGTGAGGAACTTGTCGCCGCAGGAGGTGGCAAGGGCGAGGATTGCGGCTGCTGCTATGATAAAATGCTTTCTCATGATCGCTTAGAATTTAAGGTTGAGACCGCAGAGGAGGGTGCGGGGCTGAGGGTAGACGCCGTAGTCAACGCCGAGCGAGGTGCCGCCGGAGGAGATTTCGGGGTCGTAGCCGCGGTAGGAAGTGAGGGTGAGAAGGTTCTCGGCCGCCACGTAGACGCGCAGCGACTTGACGAGGACGGTCTTGGTCCACTTTTCGGGGAGGGTGTATCCGAGCTGGATGTTCTTGAGGCGCAGGTAGCTGCCGTCCTGGACGTAGAGGTCGGACATCTGCCAGTTGACGTTGTCGCCGCGGACGAGCCTGGGATACTTGTCGGAGGTGCCTTCTCCGGTCCAGCGGCCCAGCATGTAGGAGGGCATGTTGGAATAGGAGATGTCGGTGCGGCGGGTCACGTCGAGGATGTCGTTGCCCACGGTGCTCTGCCACAGCATGTAGAAGTCGAAGTTCTTCCAGCCGGCGGAGAAGTTGAGGCCGAAGGTCCAGTCGGGCATGCCATTGCCGATGTAGGTGCGGTCGTTGTCGTCGATGGAGCCGTCGCCGTTGACGTCGACGAATCGGACGTCGCCGGGAACAGCGTCAGGCATGATGACCTTGACTGCGCCGGTTTCGGGGTCGGTCCAGGTGTAGGAGTCGATTTCGCCCTGGTTCTGGAAGATGCCGTCGGTCTTGAGGCCGTAGAAGAAGGGGAACGGGTAGCCGTTCTCGCCGCGGGTCATGGTGCCGGCGCCCTGGAAGGAGTCGTAGTTGGTGAAGCCGCTCTCGTTGCCCATGGAAATCAGGCGGTTGTAGAGGTAGGTGGCGTTGCCGCCGAGGCGGAAGTTCCAGTCGCCTGCGCCCCACTTGTAGCTGGCCTCGAACTCGACGCCGCGGTTGACCATCTTGCCGCCGTTGCCCCAGGGGCTGGACTCGCCCACGTAGGCGGGAGTGGGCATCTGGAGGAGCATGCCGTCGGTGGTCTTGTTGTAGAGGTCGATGCCGAGGGTGAGGGCGTTGTTCAGGAAGCCGAGGTCGAAGCCGAGGTCTGTCTGTATGGAACGCTCCCAGTGGAGGTTGGCGTTGGCAAGGCCGCTGGACTTGACGCCCTGGACGGTGGTCTCATCGGCGCCGAAGATGTAATTGTTGTCCCTGGAGGTGAGGGTGGTGTAGCGGAAGGCGTCGAAGGCGTCGGATCCGTTGACACCCCACGACAGGCGCATCTTGGCGGTGGTGAACCATGCAGGGAGGGTGATGTAGGGTTCCTTGTGGAGGTTCCATCCGAGGGAGACGGACGGGAAGTTGCCCCACTTGTTGTTGGCGCCGAAGCGGGAGCTGCCGTCACGGCGGAACGTGACCTGTGCCATGTAGCGCTCGTCATAGTTCCAGTCGGCACGGGCGAAGTAGGATGCCAGGCGGTAAGGGGCGTTGACCCAGCCGCTTGCGCTCTGCTTGTCGGGGTCGTCGGTGTTGTTGGGGGCGTTGTTGATGTAGGGCTTGCCGTACCATTCTTCGGCGAGGTCGCGGCGCATGCCGTACAGGCCGTCGGAAGTGTTCTCCATGGCGCTCTGGCCTACCATGACGGAGACGGCGTGAGGGCCGAATTCCTTGTTCCAGGTGAGGTAGTTTTCGAGCTGCCAGACAAGGCCCTTCTCGTACTGGGCGTTGACGTTGGTGGAGCTTGCGCGGTTGTTGCCGGAGAGGTAGAAGAGGGGCGTGTAGCCGCCGTTGCCCCAGAAGCTCATGTCGACGCTGAAGGTACTGTGCAGCTTGATGTTGTCCCAGATCTGGAGCTCGCCGCCGAAGGCGCCCACGATCTTGTGGCTCCAGTTGTCGTTGGCGGGGAGGGACAGGGAGGCGATGGGGTTGACCATCTCGTTGTAGTTGCCGCCGGGAATCATGAACACGCGGCCGGAGGCGTCGGTGACGAGGGTCTCGCCTGCGTAGACGGTGGCGTATTCGGCCAGCTGCTCATCGGTCGCATAGACCCCGAGGATGGGGCTGAGGGCGAGGGCCGAGCCGAGGGGAGAGCCCCACTGGGAGTTCTCGCTGATGCCCTTGGAGGCGATCTTCGCGTAGGAGAGCTGCTCGTTCAGGACCATCTTGTTGAGGAAGCTGCGCTCGGCCGAAGCGTCCCACAGGGTGAAGCTGGTGTTGCTGCGGAGGGTGAGACGGTTGTAGTTGGAACGGCCGAAATTGCCGCCGACTATGCCTTCCTGGTCGGTGTAGCCGAGGGAGAGGTAGTAGTTGACGGCGTCGGAAGCGCCGCTCACCGAGACCTCGTGGGTCTGCTGGGGGGCGTTGCGGTTGAAGACTTCCTTCTGCCAGTCGGTGCCGGTGCCGTACTGGTACGGGTCATTGTACCTGGGGGCGGCGCCGGAGTTGACGAGGCCTTCGTTGATGAGGAGGGCGTACTCGGAGGCGTTGAGCATGTCGCGCATCTTCCAGGGGTTGGAGATGCCGTAGGAGAAGTTGTAGTCGATGCTCGCTTTGCCCTTGGTGCCCTTCTTGGTGGTGACGAGGACTACACCGTTGGCGGCACGGGTGCCGTAAACCGCTCCGGAGGCGGCGTCCTTGAGGACCTCGATGCTCTCGATGTCGGAGGGGTTGAGGTAGTCGATGCCGCCGCTGATGGGCATGCCGTCTACGATGTAGATGGGGTCTGAGGAGTTGATGGAACCTACGCCGCGCACGCGGATGCGGGACGAGGCGCCCGGCTGGCCGGATGCCGCCGTGACGGTGACGCCGGCGGTGAGGCCCTTGAGGGCGTTGTCCACGCGGGTGGGGGCGGTGAGGCCGAGGGCCTCGGAGTCCACTTTGGCGATGGATGCCGTGACCACGCTCTTCTTCTGGACGCCGTAGCCGATGACTACGGTTTCCTCGAGCATCTGCGTGTCGTCTTCGAGGACGATTACGGCCGATTCCTGCGGAGTTGAGACCGTGACGGTCCTGGTTGCATAGCCGAGACAGGAGACCTCTACGACGGCGCCCTGGCGGACATTGAGGGAGAAGTCCCCGACGATGCCGGTCATGGTGCCGTTCTGGGTACCCTGCTCAACCACGAAGGCGCCCACTACGGGCTCCCCGGCGCCGTCGAGGACGACGCCCTTGAAGGGGATGTTCTGCGCCATTGCAACCAGGCTCAGTCCCAATGCAAGGATGAGTGATGCAAATTTTTTCATGAGATAATGATTGGTTGGTTATGGTTGTTGGTCATAATTGGTCGACAAAGGTCCAAATATACTTATAATTTTTTAACTTTGTAACATGAAAACACGAATGCGCTTTCTTTTGCCCGGATTGCTGGCCCTTTTGGCCGCAGCTGCCGCCTGCAAGGAAAAACCATACCTCACCTGCGAATCCACCTCCCTGCTCGAAATCTCCTCCTCGGGAGGCGTCCTCGAGCTGCCCTTCTCCGTCAACAGGCCCTGGACTGCCAAGTCCTCCGGCAGCTGGTGCGTCCCCGAGGCCTCTTCCGGCGAGGGCGGCACTGTCACTCTCAAGCTCGACTGCGCCCCCAACACCGACCACAACCCCCGCACCTGCGTGGTCTCCGTAAGCGCCGAGGCGCTCACCTTCTCGGTCTCCGTGAGCCAGCAGCAGGCTTTCATGATAATCCCTTCGCAGAGCACGGTAAGCATAGGCAGCAAGGGCGGCCCCTTCAGCGTCAGCACCCGGTTCAACTCCTCCTACACCGTCCGCATCGACGACTGCGACTGGCTCAGCTGCACCTCTTCCCCGACCCGCACCCTCCTGGACGGTACCGAGTCCTTCACGGCCCTGCCAAATTACGTCACCGAGGAGCGCAAGGCTGTGATATGGTTCGAATCCGACCAGGCCGCCGCCTCCGTCGAAGTGGTACAGGAGGCATACACCCACCCCGTTCTCCAGGAGACCGCCCCCGGCTTCTACGGCTTCGGCGACGACCTCTCCTACACCCCCGGACAGGACCAGCTTGGCCTCGTCCGCACCGCCTCCGGCAGCACTTTCCGCCTGCTCAGCCCCTCCACGGTATCGATAGGCGAGATTTCCGGAATCCCCTCCAAACCGGCCGTCCTTGAGCCGTTCGACTGCGGTGTCACCCTCATACGCAATTCTTCCGTAATCTACTCCGCCGACTGCCAGGCCAGCGTAATCCTCACCTCCGGCGACCTTGCCTGGATAATACTCGACGAAGACAAAGGCATAGTGGCAAAGATATGAAACGGTTCCTCGCAATCCTCCTGGCCCTCACCGCCTTAACGTTCCAGGCCGGCGCCATCAAGGCCCCCCGCACGCCCTTCGTCGTCCGCAGGCCCGACGGCACCTCCCTCACCCTTGTCTCCCACGGCGACGAGTTCCACCACTGGACCTCCACCCCCGACGGCACCGTCATGGCCCAGGAGTCGGACGGCAGCTGGAAAAAGTCCGTCAGGCCCGTCGAGAGCGCCGCTTCCGCCGTCCGCCGGAACTTCGCCCGGCAGCTGCGCGCCTCCGCGGCCGAAAGCTCCATCTCCCTGGGCAAGAAGCGCTTCCTCGTTGTCCTTATCGAATTCGACGACCTCTCCTTCACCATCGACGACCCCGGGACTGCCTTCTACAACCTCCTCAACCAGCCCGGCTACTCCGAGAACAGCGGCACCGGCTCGGTGCGTGATTTCTACTCCGACAATTCCTGCGGCAAGTTCGACCCCACCTTCGACGTCTACGGCCCGGTGAAGCTGTCGCACAAATACTCCTACTACGGCCGCAACGACTCCGACGGCTCCGACGTCAAGCCCGACGAGGCCCTCTGGGAGGCCTGCACCCTGCTCGACGACCAGATTGACTTCTCCACCTACGACATCGACGGCGACGGCTACGTCGACAACGTCTTCTTCTACTATGCCGGCCACAACGAGGCCGAGGGCGGCGGCAGCAGCACCATCTGGCCCCACGCCTGGGCCCTCTACCGCTACAAAGGCATCTACGACGGGGTGCGCGTCTGGTCCTACGCCTGCGCCTCCGAGTACAGCGGCTCCACCGGCAAGAAAATGTGCAGCATAGGCACCTTCGTCCACGAATTCGGCCATGTCCTCGGGCTCCCCGACTTCTACGACACCGACTACGAGGACCACGGCGAGGCCGAGACCCTCGGCTCCTTCTCTACCATGGACTCGGGCTGCTACAACAACAACTCCCGCACTCCCCCGCTGTTCAACGCCGTCGAGCGCAACATCCTTGGATGGATGGACACTCCCGACCTGCTCATGCAGGAGGGCCCCGTATCGCTCGGCAGCATCGCCGACAACAAGGCCTGGTACACCCCCACTTCCAACGAGGGCGAAGTCTTCATCTACGAGGTGCGCGACGGCACGGGCTGGGACGCCCCCCTGCCCGCCGGCCTGCTGGTGTATCACCTCGACCGCTCCTCCAACAAAGTAGGCAGGAAGACCGCCGCCCAGTTATGGGAAGACATGTACGACCTGAACGTCTACGGCAACCACCCTTGCCTGTACATAGTCCCCTCAGGCGGCCTGCTGTGGCCCGCCGAGTACGCCGTATTCCCCGGCGCCATGAAAGTCACGAGCCTTCTGCCCCAGGCCTGGGACACTTCCATGCTCCCATTCTCGCTCGAAGACATCGACATGGGCAAAACCTCCGCCACCTGGAACATGACGGTCAATCCCGCCCGCACCGTCAAGGGCAAGGTGACCGACAGCTCCGGGGCTCCGGTTGCCGGGGCCGGCATCGTGGCCCGCCGCAGCGGCGGCTCAGGCGGCTTCCAGCCTGCACCGGCCCCCAATTACGGCACCACTACCGGCAGCGACGGCACCTATACACTTGAGCTTTCGACCGTGAACGGCGACGGCAAGTTCCTGCTCAGCGCCTTCGTCCCGGGCTGCACCTGCAGCAGCACCCTTCTCGACCTGAGCACCCTGACGCTGGCCCGGTGCGACTTCGTGGCCGAGCCCTCCGACACCGACTCCGGCGTCCTTGCGGCAATGGGATACAACCTCATTGAGGCCCCGGCCCGGCCCGCCGCCGGCGAGGTGTTCGATTTCAAGGTGCTCGCAGCGCCGGGCAACGAACCCCTGTCGGTGATGTGGTACTATGACGGCACTCCCGCCTCCGGTACCTCGGTCACGCTCAAGAGCGGCAGCCACACCCTCAGGGCGGTGCAGGCCTATGACGGCCGCACGGAGGAGCTCACGCTCGAATTCACAGTCGACTGATGGCGTCGGAAAACAAAGACGCCCTCCTCGAACGCCTCAGGAACGGGGCCCCGATGTCGGGAATGCAGCAGCTCAAGCTCGCCATGCTGCTTGCGCTGCCGGCCATACTGGCGCAGGTCTCCTCCATACTCATGCAGTACATAGACTCCGCCATGGTGGGCCGGCTCGGAGCCGGGCCCGCCGCTTCGGTGGGGCTCGTGTCTACGAGCGTCTGGATACTGACGGGCTTCGCGATGGCCGTGATGACCGGCTTTTCCGTACAGGTCGCCCATGCATGCGGGGCCAAGGACTGGGTGCGCGCGCGAGCTCTGGTCAAGAAGGGCCTGCTGACGGTTTTGCTGTTCAGCTCCCTGCTCGCAGTGGCCGGAATTGCCCTGTCGGGGCCGCTCCCCCGCTGGCTCGGAGGCGAGCAGGCCATCAGGAGCGAGGCTTCGGCCTATTTTCTCATCGTCTCGGCATTCCTCCCCATAGGCTCGACGGGCTACGCCGCCGCCGCCATGTTGCAGGCCAGCGGCAACATGAAGGTCCCCAGCATCATCTACGTCTGCATGGGAGTGCTGGACGTCATATTCAACTACATCTTCATCTTCGTGCTCGACATGGGCGTCGTGGGAGCCGCCTGGGGCACGGGGATAGCCGAAACTCTCGCCTCGCTTTTTGCCTTATGGTACGTGACAGCGCGCTCGGAGGACCTGCGCCTGCGCGGCGAGAAGGGCTCGTGGCTTCCCGACGCCGTCACCCTCAGGACCGCCTTCGGCATCACGGGGCCGCTTTGGATCCAGAACATCGTGATGCGGGGCGCCCATGTGATGAGTACCGTCATCGTGGCGCCTCTGGGGGCCGTTTCCATCGCCGCCAACAGCTTCGCCATAACCGCCGAAAGCTTCTGCTACATGCCGGGATACGGCCTCGAGGAAGCTGCGACGACGCTGGTCGGGCAGAGCATCGGTGCAGGCCGCAGGGACATCGCGCGCCGTTTCGCCTGGGTCACCATAGGCATGGCCGTGGTCATGATGTCGGTGCTTGCAGTTGTGATGTATGCCTTCGCCCCGCAGATCATGAGGTTCCTTACCAATGACCCCGAAGTGGTGGCGCTCGGAGCCAGGGTGCTGCGTATCGAGGCCTTCGTCGAGGGCTTCTACGCCATATCCATCGTGGGCTCGGGAGTGTGCGGCGGCGCCGGTCAGACCCTCGTTCCCACGCTCCTCAACTTCGGTTCGATGTGGCTTGTGCGCATCGTTCTCGCCTTCATTCTCACGCCCGTCTACGGCCTCACAGGCTATTGGATCGCAATGGCTGTCGAGCTCACCGTGAGGGGCATCGCGTTCGCAATATATGTCCGGTCCGGACACTGGATGAAAAAAGCTATACCCGTATGACACTGCTGCTTACCTTCCTCGCCGCCATGCTCACGCGCTACGCCGACCCCTTCGTGGGCACCGATGCGCACGGGCACACTTTCCCCGGAGCCGTCGCTCCCTTCGGCATGATTCAGCTCAGCCCCGACACCCGCCCGCACGCCGGCGACTGGGACGGCTGCAGCGGGTACCACTACTCCGACAGCGTCATCTACGGCTTCAGCCATACGCACCTCAGCGGGACGGGCTGCGACGACTGGTGCGACGTGCTTGTCACCCCCGGCGACGGGCCCTCAGCCTTCAGCCACCGCCACGAGAAGGCCAGTCCCGGGTACTACAGCGTGCGGCTCGCCGGCGGCATACGGGCCTCCCTTGCGGCAGGACGTCGCGTGGCGATGCACGAATACAGCTTCTCCCGCGGCCCTGCGCGCATCACGGTCGATCTCAGGCACCGCGACCCGCTCGACTCGTTCGCAATTCACTACGGGCCCAACTGGTGCAGCGGCACGCGGGTTTCGAGCAGCTGGGCGCAGCGGCAGCACGTCTATTTTTATATTGAATTCTCCTCCGAGGGCGAATGCGAACTGCTCGACGGCGGCAGGGCGGCGTGCTTCAGCTTCCCCGGGCGCAAGGTCACGCTGAGGGTGGCAATTTCGAGCGTGTCGGAGGAGAATGCGCGAGCCAACCTGATGAGCGAATATCCCGCGAGCCTCAAGCAGTTGCGTGCGGCGACCGCGGCCGAATGGAATGCCTACCTCGGCAAGCTCAGCTGCCCCGGGAGAGGGCGCGAGGCCCGCAGACGCTTCTATACGGCCCTCTACCACACCGGCATACACCCCTCCCTCTACTCCGACGCCAACGGCGAATACCGCGGCATGGACGGGGCGGTCCACAGGGCCGACGGATGGGAGCGCTACACGGTATTCTCTACCTGGGACACCTTCCGCGGCGAGCATCCCCTGCTGTTCGAAATCGAGCCCGAACGCAGCGCAGACTTCATCAGGAGCATGATTTCGATATACGAAGAGAACGGCAAACTGCCTGTCTGGGAGCTCTCCGGATGGGAGACCGACTGCATGATAGGGTACAATTCGGTGCCGGTGATAGCCGAGGCCGTGGCCCGGGGACTGGGCGGGTTCGACGTCGAAAAGGCCTTCGAGGCCATGGTGGCGAGCTCCCTGCGGCCCGAACACGGCATGGAAAGCTTCCGCCGCAACGGCCTCGTGCTTGCCGACGACGAGCACGAGAGCGTATCCAAGACGCTCGAGTTCGCCTACGACGACTGGTGCGTGGCACAGGTGGCAAAGGCCCTCGGGCGGCAGGAGGAATACGAGGCCTACATGCGCTCGGCGCAGTACTGGCGCAACGTCTTCGACCCGGGAACCGGCTTCATGCGCGCCCGGCTCAACGGCCGGTGGTTCAGCCCCTTCGATCCCCGCGAGGTCAACAACAACTACACCGAGGCCAACTCCTGGCAGTACTCCTTCTTCGTGCCCCACGACATTGCCTCTCTGATGGAGGCTCTCGGCGGGCGGGAGGCCTTCGAGCAGCGGCTCGATTCCCTCTTCAAGGCCCCCGAAGGCACCACCGGGCGCAATCAGGCCGACATCACCGGCTGCATCGGGCAGTACGCCCACGGCAACGAGCCCAGCCACCATATCCCCTGGCTGTATGCGGCCATAGGCCGGGACGACAAGGCCAGGGCGATGGTCGGCCGCATACTCGGCACCCTCTATACCTCGGCCCCCGACGGCCTTTGCGGCAACGACGACTGCGGGCAGATGTCGGCGTGGTACGTGCTGAGTGCGCTGGGCAAATACCCTGTCTGCCCCGGCCTGGGCGAACTTGCCGCAGTGACCGAAGTGCCCAGGACCATTGTGGTCAACCCCTGGTTCGAAATGGAAAGCGAGATGTTCGCCGACTCCCTGAGCATCAGCGTCTCAGGCGAAGGCGACCTTTGGGTGCGGGTCGGTGACGGGCCGTTCAAGCCTTACAGCGGGCCGTTTACGGTGTACAGTTCCTGCACGCTCGAGGCCTATGCGACAAAGGGGGACGAACGGAGTTTCACCACCCGCTGCTCAGTGAGCAAGATATTCAGCGACAGGGACATAAGCATCCTTTCCGAATGCTCGTCGCAGTACACCGCCGGCGGACCCGAGGCGCTCATCGATGGTCGCAGGGGCGGCGCAAACTGGCGCACCGGCGGCTGGCAGGGCTACCAGGGCACCGACTTCGAGGCTGTGGTGGACCTGCGCGGCAGCAGGGCCCTCAGGAGCCTCGGCGCCGGCTTCTGCCAGGACGCCCGTTCATGGATATGGATGCCTCGGGAGGTGACCTTTTCGGTCTCGCAGGACGGAGTTGAATACACACCCGTCGCGACCGTCAGGACCCCCGTCGGCGAGCGCGACCTCGAGGTTCAGCGCTGGGATCCGAGAGTCGCCGTCAAGCTCTCTGCCCGCTACGTCAAGGTCAATGCCATCAATTACGGCACCATCCCCGACTGGCACCCCGGCGCCGGCTATCCGGCCTTCATCTTCATAGACGAAATCACGGTCGAATAGGGGCTGCTTCGGCGCCCGGGCGGCTTCTGGGCTGCCGGGGGCGGCTTGCTGACGGTGCTTGGGGGTTGCGCCCGGGAGGCTTTTGGGATGCCGGGGGTTGCTTGCTGACGGTGCTTGATGGGGCAGGTGCTGCTTGTTGATGGTGTTCTGGTGCGGCGGCAGCGGTTCTGCCTACCAGAGGAAGTTGTTGAAGGGCCAGCGGCCGGCGTGAATCTCCGATACCATCTTGTAGATGTCTTCGCGGAGCTTGGGCAGGCCGTCGCGGCTCAGGGCCGATATGAAGATGCAGGGCGTCTTGCGGGAGTCGAGCCACTCGGACTTGAGCTCTTCGAGCGTGCGGTTCCTGGGGCCCTTGGGAGTGAGGGAGAATTCGTCCCAGGGCTCGGGCTCGTAGCGGTCTATCTTGTTAAATACCAGATACTGAGGCTTGTCGGCGGCGCCTATGTCGGCGAGGGTGTTCTGCACCACTTGCATCTGCTCCTCGAAGTCGGGGGCGCTCACGTCGACCACGTGGACGAGGATGTCGGCCTCGCGCACCTCGTCGAGCGTGCTCTTGAAGGCCTCGACGAGCTGGGTGGGGAGTTTGCGGATGAAGCCCACGGTGTCGCTCAGCAGGAAGGGGCAGTTTTCGATGACTACCTTGCGGACGGTGGTGTCGAGCGTGGCGAAGAGTTTGTCTTCGGCAAAGACGCTCGACTTGGCAAGCAGGTTCATCAGGGTGCTCTTGCCCACGTTGGTGTAGCCTACGAGCGAGAGGCGCACCAGCTGGCCGCGGTTGCCGCGCTGGGTGGCCATCTGGCGGTCGACCTTCTTGAGCTGTTCGCGCAGGCGGGCGATGCGTTCGCGTACGATGCGGCGGTCGATTTCTATCTGGCTTTCGCCCATGCCGCCGCGGGTGCCGATGCCGCCACGCTGCCGCTCAAGGTGCGTCCACATGCCTGCGAGCCTGGGCAGCATGTAGTTGTAGCGGGCCAGGTCGACCTGCATGCGGGCGTAGGCGGTCTGGGCGCGCTGGGAGAAGATTTCGAGGATGAGGCTAGTGCGATCTATGACGGCGGCCGGACGCACCACCTTTTCGATGTTGCGCTGCTGCATGGGCGAGAGCTCGTCGTCGAAGATGACGTAGCCGATGCTGTTGTCGGAGCAATACTTGGCTATTTCGTCGAGCTTGCCGCTGCGGATGTAGGTGGCTTTCTGGGGGTGATCGAGCTTCTGGATGAACTTGCGGTCGCCCGTGAAGCCGGCGGTGTCGGCGAGAAATTCGAGCTCGTCGAGATACTCCGCAATTTTGCGTTCGTCGTCACCGGGGCGGATGATTCCTACGAATACTGCTTTTTCTTCCATGACCAAAAAAAGCTGTCCGGCCGGACAGCTTTCAGTGTGATTTGCCGTGAGTTATCGGAGCTGGAAGATAACCGGGAAGGTGTAGGTAACCTTGACCTTGCGGTCTCTTTGCTTGCCGGGAGTCCACTTGGGGGACATGGAGACTACGCGGACTGCCTCCTTGTCGAGGGACGGGTCGACGCCGCGGAGGACCTTGACGTCGGAGACTGAGCCGTCGGTCTTGACGGTGAACTGCAGCATGACGCGGCCCTGGACGCCGTTTTCCTTGGCCACCTCGGGGTAGACGAGGCGCTGGTTGACCCACTTGGAGAAGTCGTTGGCGTCGCCGCCCTGGAATTTGGGCTTCTCTTCAACGAGCTGGAAGGGGATGGTCTCCTCTTCGACGACTTCTTCCTGGACTTCTTCTACGTAGTCCTGGATTTCTACACCCAGGGTGGCGTCATCCTCGAGGTTGAGGATGTTGTCGTTGACCTTGATGTCGTCGTCGAGGATGTCGATCTGGTCTGACAGGACGGGAATCTTGGCCACTTCGGGCGGCGGGGGAGGAGTCTCCTGGGTAATCGGAACCATTTCTTCTTCAATGATTTCGGTGTTCTCGGCGAAGATGGAGGTGTCTTGTTTTTCCTTGGAGCTCCACTCGAATGCGCCGAGCGTGACAAGGAGTGCGAGGACAAATCCTATCTCCACGAACAGGAGCCTTTTGTTCTCCAGGCTGGCCTTCTCTGATTTCTTGACTTCCATATTGCGTTACTTAATTTTAGTCTGTTCAAGTCTCAAAGATATGAATATTTAATTTCAATTCCAATTTTTGTTGTAGATTTGCGTCGAATTTAAGCAGCCGGCAAATGATAAGATATTTCTGCGAGGACGTCAAGTTCGACTACAAGGACAGGCGGTTCAACAACCGCTGGCTCAAATTGGTGGCAGGCAGCGAGGTGTGCTCGCTCGGGGACATCAACGTGATCTTCTGTTCGGATCCGTACATCCTCGGTATCAACCTTCAATATCTGGGCCACGATTACTACACGGACATCATCACTTTCGACTATTCCGAGAAGCCCGTCCTGTCCGGTGACCTCTTCATCAGCGTCGACTCCGTGCGCGAGAATGCCTCATTCTACGGCACCCCTTTCCAGGAGGAGCTCCATCGGGTGATAGTGCACGGCTTGCTCCACCTCATCGGCTACGACGATCACACCGATGAGGACATCAAGGTCATGCGATCCAAGGAGAACTACTACCTCGACATCCGAAACAAGCTCCGCGGGTGAAAGAGCGCTCCTACGATATCATTGTCGTCGGCGGAGGGCACGCCGGATGCGAGGCGGCGGTCGCGGCAGCCCGTCTGGGTTCGTCGGTGCTGCTTGTCAGCATGGACCTCTGCTCCCCCGCCAAGATGTCCTGCAACCCGGCGGTCGGAGGAATCGCCAAAGGGCAGATCGTCCGCGAGATCGACGCCCTCGGCGGATGCACCGGTCTCGTAACGGACGCCACCACTCTCCAGTTCCGAATGCTCAACAAGTCCAAGGGCCCGGCGATGTGGAGCCCGCGCGCCCAGTGCGACAAAGCCCGCTTTTCGCTCGAATGGCGCAAAATCCTTCTAAATACTTGTGGATTAGCTCTTTATGAAGGTTCAGCGGAATTTTTCCTCGTTGAGAATTCAAAAATTTGCGGCATCAAGACCTCCGACGGGCAGATTTTTCACTCTGAGGCGGTTGTTCTGACCGCAGGAACGTTCCTCGGCGGCAGGCTTTTCATCGGACGCCGACAGTTCGAGGGAGGGCGAATCGGCGAACGTCCGTCGCTCGGTCTCACCGCCCAGCTCGCCAGCCTCGGCATCCGGACCGACCGCATGAAGACTGGCACCCCGCCTCGCATCGACATCACCTCCGTCGACACCGGGCGCCTCCCGCTTCAAAAGGGCGACGCCGCTCCCGGGCGCTTCTCCTTCCTCGACGTCCCCTCGTCGGTGCAGGCTTCCGGCCGGCAGCTGAACTGCTACATCCTGCACACGAATCCCGAGGTGCACCGGCGGCTCCGGGAAGGATTTGCCGACTCTCCCCTGCTCACGGGCGTCATCCACGGGCGCGGGCCCCGCTACTGTCCTAGCATCGAGGACAAGCTACGGGTGTTCCCCGAAAACCCTGCGCATCAGCTGTTCCTTGAGCCCGAGGCCGGCAGCACCAACGAATACTACCTCCAGGGATTCTCGAGCTCCCTGCCTTTCGAGACCCAGATGAACGCGCTTCGCGCCATAGAAGGCATGGAGAACGTGCGCGTCTTCAGGCCGGCATATGCCGTTGAGTACGACTTCTTCGACCCTGTCCAGCTGTATCCTACTCTCGAATCGAGGGTCGTTCCGGGCCTGTTCCTTGCCGGGCAGGTCAACGGCACGACAGGATATGAGGAGGCCGCGGCCCAGGGGCTGATGGCGGGCATCAACGCACATCTCAAGGTCCACGGGCGAGAACCTTTCATTCTGGGACGCAACGAGGCATACATCGGCGTGCTGATCGACGACCTCATCACCAAGGGCGTCGACGAACCGTACCGTATGTTCACTTCGCGGGCCGAATTCCGCATCCTGCTGCGTCAGGACAACGCCGACCTGCGCCTGACCGGGCGGGCCCATGAGCTGGGGCTGGCCTCCGAGCACCGCTACGCGCTGATGCGCGACAAGTACTCCGCCGCCGACAAGCTTGCCGCCCTATGTGCCGCTGTGAACCTGCGGGCCGAGGACATCAATCCTTTCCTTGCCGAGCGGGGCTCAGCACTCCTTGGCGAATCCAAGCGCATAGCCGAAATCGCCACCCGTCCTGAGGTCGCTTTGAAGGACCTTCTGCCTTTTGTTCCACGTGGAACATTCGAAAGCTTCGGGCTTTTAGAAGTGCCTTCGGACGAAATCGCGGAATCCGTCGAGATTAATCTCAAGTATCGTGGCTACATCGACCGCGAAAAGGCTCAGGCCGAGAAAATCAAGCGCCTCGAACAGCTCGCAATTCCCGAGGGCTTCGATTTCGACAAACTTTCCGGCCTCTCCATCGAGTGCCGCCAGAAGTTCAAGCGCTACGCCCCCCGCTCCATCGCCCAGGCCTCCCGCATCTCCGGCGTTTCCCCCGCCGACCTCAGTGTCCTCCTCGTCTACTTCGGCCGCTGAGGGAGGCAAAAAATACTTCTCAGTTTCGCAAGCATAAACTATTGGCACCTCAAAGGACTGCGCCAGCTTGCTAAACTTTTCCTCACCTACATTTCTTCCGTCTACGTAACCCCATCCCTAAATCACTTCCCTCCCACGGCGCTTTTCCGGTGGGCGCGAGTGCTCCTACCCCTACAAAACCGTGCAGGGGTAAGAGCGAAAATGGGCCAAAATGCTCTTACCCCTACAGACGCATGCAGGGGTAGGAGCACAGGGGATTCAGCCGGAATGGTTTTGGGACAACGTTAGGATAACACTCCTCGGCGGGACAGACCAACTGGGCCCGAAAAACGCGAATTTGGGCCCGCAGGCGCTCAGGACAGGTCAACCGGGGTGTAAATCGGGCCTCCACAGCACCCCGGTAGGCAGGACCGCATGATTCAGTCTGCGCGGGCAGAAAACAGCCCCGATTCCTGCCAGGACCACTCGATTCCGTGTGCGCGGACAGGAAAAAGCCAGAATTCCTGTCCGGACCACCAGATTCCGTATGCACGGGCAGGAAACATTCCAAATTCCTGCCCGGACCACCCGATTCCGTCTGCGCGGGCAGAAAACAGCCCAAATACCTGCCCGAACTGCCCGATTCCGTCTGCGCGGGCAGAAAACAACCCGAATTCCTGCCCGG
>FLNY01001744.1_pt1 | contig 31043 bp, 28 predicted proteins | sample 1140381 | NCBI WGS metagenome assembly FLNY01 (sample SAMEA3878172, study PRJEB12797) | bioreactor metagenome | biome: Moose rumen | place: Sweden | collected 2011-10 | reverse complement strand
GACAACATTTATTATCAATTTGGAAATAGAAACTCCGGGAGGAGATGGAAACGCCTATATAATCCAGACAATGTAGAGGCTAATCAATTTAATTTGGAAATAGAAACTCCGGGAGGAGATGGAAACCTTCCTCTATATCTGGGCACTCATACTCGGATAAGATATTTGGAAATAGAAACTCCGGGAGGAGATGGAAACCTTTTCATGTGCTTTACTAACCATCTGTGCAGTATCTATAATTTGGAAATAGAAACTCCGGGAGGAGATGGAAACTTAATATTTTATTCATTTTGTTACCTCCTATTAATCTATTTGGAAATAGAAACTCCGGGAGGAGATGGAAACTATTTGCTACCATAATCTTTTTCCTCCTCAAAAACCAAATTTGGAAATAGAAACTCCGGGAGGAGATGGAAACCAACTTCTGCTTTACAGTTATCACAATAAAGTCGCCATTTGGAAATAGAAACTCCGGGAGGAGATGGAAACGGATTTGTAATGTCACGATACTGAAGTTCCTGTGTAATTATTTGGAAATAGAAACTCCGGGAGGAGATGGAAACAGTTACTACCTGTGACTTTGTATTTCGGCTCAAATCCTGATTTGGAAATAGAAACTCCGGGAGGAGATGGAAACCATTCAACCAAAGTCGCAAAGTGCAGAAGAATTATTTGCTATTATTTGGAAATAGAAACTCCGGGAGGAGATGGAAACTAAACCTTTTACCATTTCTTTCGCTGATTTTAATGTATATTTGGAAATAGAAACTCCGGGAGGAGATGGAAACTGTAATAACCACCTTTACCGTGTGATTTTTGGTTGTTCGAGATTTGGAAATAGAAACTCCGGGAGGAGATGGAAACTTTGTCATGATAAATTCCTCCTATGGATAATGTAAGTTTATTTGGAAATAGAAACTCCGGGAGGAGATGGAAACTGCTTTTGACCTTCGTAGTCCTTGATTGCTTCTAATACAATTTGGAAATAGAAACTCCGGGAGGAGATGGAAACATAATTAATAAAACTGTTAAATTAAAAATGTTCATGTTTAGAAAAAGATACTCCGTAAGGAGATGATAAGCCAGAGGTGGTTGAAAATGAGTGTACTGTATATTGTTGAAAATGGTGCGTTATTAGGTGTTGAATCCAATAGACTTACGGTCAAATATAAGGATGGATTATTTCGCACTGTACCCATTGAGACAATCGATGGAATAACTCTTATTGGGAAAAATCAGCTTACTACTCAGTGCATGGAAAGATGTATGGAAATGGGAATTCCTGTCTCATTTTTTTCAAAAGGTGGTAAATATTTCGGTAGACTTATGTCAACTGGACATATTAAAGCAAGTCTGCAACGTAAACAGGCGCGTCTTTACGACACAGAATTTGCCGTAGAACTGGCCCGAAGATTAATCAAGGCAAAGATTTCCAATCAAATAACAGTGTTGCGAAGATATGCCAAAAGCAAACAAATAGACGTTGACACTCAAATATTCAATATGCAAAACAGCAAGCGTAAGTTAGAAGAATGTTCTACTGTGTCAGAAATTATTGGTTATGAAGGTACGGCTGCACGCTCTTATTTTGAAGGTCTTTCTGATTGTATTGAAGAAGATTTTATATTTAATGGACGTTCGAGACGTCCTCCTAAGGACGAGTTTAATTCGTTGATTAGTTTGGGGTATTCAATTTTAATGAATGATTTATATTGCGAAATAGAGTCTCATGGGCTAAACCCGTATTTTGGTTTCTTACATAGGGATTCAGAGAATCATCCTACTCTAGCCAGTGATTTGATGGAGGAGTGGCGAGCTGTTTTAGTAGATTCTTTAGCCATGAGTATGATAAATGGCCATGAGTTGAGAAAGGATGACTTTACAATAGAAGAAGGCGGCCAAGGATGTTTTCTTACAAGAGAATGTGTTAGAAAATATATTTCAAAGCTTGATGATAAGATGAAGACAAAAACCAAGTATATAGAAGAAGTAAACTATCCAGTAAATTTTAGAGGTGCAATATCATTACAGGTGGGTTCCTTAGTAAAAGCAATAGAGTCAGGAGATTTTACGGTATATAACCCTATACAGATACGGTGATTGCTTATGGAAAGAGAAGATTATTTTTTTGGAGAAACGCAGGATACCGATGTTAAGAAGGTATATGCTTTGATAATATATGACATAGTAGACAATAAAGCTAGAAACAAATTTGCTAAGTTTTTATTAGGTTATGGTAACCGCATTCAAAAATCCGGATTTGAAATTTCTGTAAGCGAGAAGAAATTCGATAAAATTTTAAGAGAAATTCCCAAATACTGTGGTTCAGTTGATTCAATAAGGGTATATAGGATAGCCGGACAGAATTTAGTATATAAGTGGGGAGTAGATGATTCAATCCTGCAGGATGACCTGATTTTTTTATAGTATATTTGCAGGTTTCATAATTCCGCTCAGAAAAAAGCGTTAGTGACCGCTCAGTCCTGCCAGACTATGAGCGGTCACTTTTTTGTTGCACTCTCTCGGCCAATCTTGTATTTGGGGTTTGTATGTGTTACCATTCTTGAGGTTAGAATATACTTATCAGAGTTAGTAGACTCTAATAAGAGGAGGAGAATAATTAAATGAAAAAGTGGAAAAGAGTTATAGCAGTTGCTGCTGCGGCATCTTTTGCGGTTACTGCTACTCCGATTCAGGCGTTGGCTTACACTCAGGATGAAGCCACTGAATCTGAAACACAGGGAGATTCCCAAAATATCACAGAGTCAGATGAAGATTCCGTGGTAGAAACAGAAGCTGAAGCTTCTGTTAGCGACAGCACTTCTGAGACAGAGACAGGTGCTGAAGTGTCTGAGAAGGATAATCAGAAAGACTCTGCGATATTATCAGAGGACGAGGACCTCATATCTGCTGAATCAGCAGATGAAGCTGATATGGATGATGTCGGAGAGGAAGAAGTCCAAGAGGACGAGGAAGAAATCGCCGAGTACAAAGATGGAGTATACCAAGGTACAGCCAGAGGACATAAGAGCGATGTCACGGTAGAAGTCACTGTAAAAGATGGAAAAATCATATCTATCGAGGTGCTTGAGCAGAACGAGACAAAGAGATTTTGGTCAAAAGCTGTTGCGGTAATTGATTCTATTTTAGACAAGCAGTCTACAGATGTGGATGCTATCAGTGGCGCCACTCATTCAAGTACAGCTATTAAAGAGGCGACAAAGAATGCGCTTGCCAGCGAGCCTATAGAGGCGGAAGCTGAGGAAGAGGAAATTACATCTCTTTCAGGCCAGGGTACAAAGGATGACCCATATGTTATTTCAACTGAGAAGGAATTGATATTCTTTAGAGATTCTGTTAATGATGGCGATAGCTATCAGGGGGAATATATTTCTCAGACAGCAGATATCGAGCTTACTGCCGATTGGACACCAATTGGAACAGGAAAGAATGCACCTTTCTCAGGTTCTTATGATGGTAATAATTATACGATTTCAAATCTCACTGTTAGCAGTGATTCAGTTGCAACTGATGGAACAAGCTACTATGCTGGTCTATTTGGCTATTCAACTACATACGCTGATTTCAGTGATATCAGACTTAGCAATGTTGTTATAGATGTTACGGACAAGTCAGGAATCGTTTACGCAGGAACTATTGTAGGCAGTATGTATAATACAGTTACAAACGGAAGTGAGATTTCTGTTGTTGACAATTGCTACGTGTCAGGTTCTATAAATGTTGGGACAAATTCTAAATCTACCATGACCGGTGGATTGGTGGGAATGTCAAGCCAATATTCGGCAATCACTAACAATACTGTAAAGGTTTCGGTGAATGCTTCAACAGATGATTTCATGGCTTATGTTGGTGGTATTGTTGGTATGGCAAGTATCAATAGTGCAATAGTAAACAATGCCGCTATTGGAGATGTTACAATCCAATCAAACCATGCGATTGCAACTGCAGGCGGCATTGTTGGACAGGCAGGCACCTGCCTTATTTATAACAACTATGCAAAGGCAGACGTTTGCGCTACAAAGAGCGGAGGAGTTATCGGTAATGCATTAAATAACACATGGCTCTTGGCGGATTACTATATTACAGATAAAGCCTATGGTGCATGTACAGGAAATGTAGATACAGATACTGTTTTAAAGAAGACAGCCGACGAAATGTCTACCGAAGCTTTTGCAGAATTAATGCACTCTAATCTCTCAGCTAAGGCAAAGAAGAATGCGGCTGAAAAGGTCGATGCGGCTGGCAAAATTGATTTTGATTCTTTCCTTGGAAGAGTAGATAATTATTACGATTGGGAACTTGTAGGCGGGGATGCTGTTATTTCGTCAAGTCTTTTTGCTGAGACAGAGGATGATTTATCAATCTTTGATTCAGGTGATGGTAGCGAAGAAAATCCATACATGATTGCTACAGAGGAACAGTTAAGAGCATTTGCAACATCATTATCCGATGACAATACATATAAGGATACATTTATTGCCTTAGCAAATGATATTAAACTTACAGATGGGGACTGGACGGTAATCGGTCAGGGAGACTATGCTTTCAGCGGTAACTTTGACGGAAAAGGTCATACAGTAAGCAATCTTACAATCGGTTCAGCAGATAATCATTACAAAGACAATGGTTCTCTTTACTATGGCTTCTTTGGAGCATTGGATGCTGATTCATTTGTAAAAGACCTTACTTTGGATGTGAGTATCTATGTCGAGGGTGATGAAAACCTATATGTGGCAGGCCTTTCAGGCTATGTGGCAGGTACAGTTGACAGTGTCACTGTAAACGGAACAATCTGGGGGCGCAGCGGTCTTACAGAAGAAAGTGCAAATCACTTCGGCGGTGGACTTGCCGGTTACATTTACAGGGCGAGCATCCTTAACTGTGTAAATAATGCCAGTGTATACGCGCAGGCAGCAGGTGGCGTGGCTGAAGCAGGCGGTATCGCAGGTCTTAACAACCGTTCGCTTGTTGCAAACTGTGTAGGTAATGGAAAAATTTCCGGTTCAGCAGACAGAACAGCAGAGGGAATGGCTTCATTAGGTGGTATCATTGGTGTCCACGCAGGAACAATGGTAAGCTGCGTTGCCAATGCAGATATCGAGTCAGCTGATTACTCAATGTACGTTGGAGAATTAGCCGGCTGGGCAACAGGTATTGCTTATCTTTATGACAATTTCTATAATTCTGAAGTTAGCCAGGTAATAGAGGGCAGGGAAATAAACCCAATAGAAGCTGTAGGCTGGTTAGTAGGACCCGGAACAAACGACGAAAATGAGTCTTTTGCAGGTGGTGTCAATAGCGGAGCCATAGCTGTGAAGGCTTCAGATATTAAATCAGATGATTTTGCAAAGCAGTTAAATGATTTGTTTAATGCCTATCCGGTGCAGATAACAGATTTTACAACAAAGGTAGCACTTAGAAAGTGGAATGTGGGCAAGACTTCCGTAATTCCAAATGGAGAGACTACATCATATACATATGTAGAGCCTGTTATTGAAGAGGAAGAGGAAGAAAGCGCTGTTGTTGAGGGCGTTTTTTATGGCAGAAGCAGCGATGCTAGCACTATATTAAAGCTTTACTATGATGAAAATGGAAAGCTTGTGGTAGAGGTCCTTAGTGGAGATGCTGATGAGAATTCTACAGCATACAAGGAAGCTTATGCCGCGGCTCTCACAAAGATGCAAAACAATGACCATACTGCTTATGGCAAGGTTGATCCAAGTATCTTTGAATCAGGCAGTGGTACAGCAGATGATCCTTATGTTATAGCCACTGAGCAGCAGCTTGTTGATTTTAACATGGCAATAAATACAGATGAGAATTTCTCTGATGTATATATTCTTCTTGGTGCTGATATCAATCTTTCAAATGAGTGGTCACTAGCAGGCGGAAATACACCGTATCCATTCAGCGGTGTATTTGATGGCCAAGGACATACAATTTCAGGACTTAGAATTGGTTCAGAGGAAAGCCCGGCATCATATAAATATGCAGGATTGTTCCCATATTTATTGGGAGCAATAGTGAAAGATGTTCGCTTCACTGATGCAAAGATTTACACAAGTACAAATGATGACAGCAGATATTATGCAGGTGTTCTTGCAGCAGCTACAGAGGCTGAGGGGACAGACGGTTATATTGACAGCGTATATGTGAGCGATGCTTATGTAAGTGTTGCAACCAACTCAGGAGCAGCTTATGCAGCCGGTTTAGTTGGTTATGATATGGATAACGTAATCGCAAATTGTAAGGTGGAGGCTACAGTATCAGCCAGCTCCAAATCAGCCTGGAACTATGCAGGTGTATTGACCGGTCTTACAGCATGGAGTGCAATTATAAATAACAGAGTAAGCGGTTCGGTATCTGTTTCTGCTAATCTTAACAAGGCTGCAGCAGGTGGTATCGCCGGCATGATGGCAGCAGCAACTTACAGTAATGCAGCAGATGTTACCATTTCGTCAGAGCGATATACTAATGACCTTGGTGAAATTTCAGGTAGAAGCACAGGAATTTCCTATGGCTCAAATGATTACTATAATGCAGATGCACTCATTTACTGTGGTGGAGAAGCTGTAGAGACAAAGGCAGTCGGAACTGTTGTTGATGGAGCAGTCACAACTGAATCATTTGGATTATCAAGTGATGACTTTAACAGCAATGTCCTTCTTGAAAAGCTCAATTCTGCTGATGAGGCAGATGCCTATAATGACGTGTTAAGCTTTTTGATTGATAGCTGGGATTTGGATTTTGCTGCAAAGACAGGTATCAAGGATTGGGCCCTTTATGGATTAGATGATGAAAACGAGCAGCCTTCAGAGGATACACAAAATCAGGATGATGAGCAGATGGGGCTTTCTGAAGATGATATTGCCAAGGCTGAATTTGAACAGGCAGTACAGGATTTGTATGAGTATGTGAAGCCTTATTTACCACAGATATATGAGTATCTCAAGCCATATTTGCCACAAATCTATGAGCAGGTGAAGCCATATATTCCACAGATACAGGAATATTTCTGTAACATGAATGCAGAAAAATGGGCATATATTAAGAGCGTAGCCTATAAGATTTATGCATGGTGGATGACTAATTAGTACAAATATACTCAGCCCCAAACCGCCTATTTATTGCTATCTGATTTGATTTAGGTTACACTTACGTAGTGATATTTTACGTATCTTATTTGTATAAGTGGAGATGAAAAATGAAAAAGAGATTATTAATGACTCTATTTATGATGGCGATGGCAGTTAATATAGTTGCCTGCGGGGCTGAGGAGTCTGAGGAGGTGTCATTAGAGCAAGATACCAGTGGAGCCTTAGAGACTAATGATAGCGGTACCACAGCAGATGACACCGATACTACAGATGATGTTGTCATAGAAGTGATAGATGGATTTAGCTATTCAGATGAGTATCTGGATGCTTATGAGGCGGACTCTCGAATAGGCGCTAATTATACCAAGACCGGTGAGGCGGAAGTGTCAGAGTTTGATGATTGGAAAGAGGCTTATGAGACTCTTATAGAGGATGTAAGCGATAATCATGGGAACGCAGAGTTTGCCCTTATATATGTGGACGATGACGAAATTCCTGAGCTGGTATATACATCTGATGATGGCAAATATATTGTTGCAGCATTTACCGGAGATACTGTCAATCTCTTTAGCAGTCAGTTGAGTTCTGTAGCATATATAAAAAATGCAAATGTGCTGTATGCTCATGAGAAAGTAGAGGCATCACTCTATGATTATGTGGTCGCCCTAAGGGATGGCTATTGGGTGGAGATTGCTACGGGAATCAATAGTCCTCTTGATGAGTGGGCAGAAGACAGTTTTGATGAAAATGGAAATCCTATTATTTCGTATTGGGAATTAAATGGTGAGGAGCTTTCCAGTCAAAATGAATATGATACTCTCTTGGCAAAATACTGTGATAAGAGTTATCTTTCAGAGGTAAATGATTTTAAGAGTGCAGATGATACAATAAGTGCAATAGAGGCTTTGTAAATATCGGTTGTTAGTATGTTAAGAGATAAGGATATTAGAGAGCCACTCTTTGATTTTTTGGAAGAGACCTATGGCAAATCAAGAATAATAGAAGAAAAAATGATTGGTAAATCCAGGGCGGATGTGATAATGGTTATCCCATCCGCCCTTGTTGGTGTGGAGATAAAATCTGATGCTGATACTTATACCAGATTAGAGAGTCAGATAAAAGATTATGAGAAATATTTTGATTACAACATTTTAGTGGTGGGGGCATCACATGGTGCACACGCAGCAGAACATGTACCGGATAATTGGGGAATAATTACAGTTGACGAGGAAGACTCTGTTCCTGATTTTTATTTTTTGCGACAGCCCCTTTTAAATAAAAAAATGCGTCTTAACAGAAAATTAGAGTTACTTTGGAGGCCGGAGCTATCCCTGGTTTTAAAAAAGTTTGACATGCCAGAATACAATAGCAAAAGCAAGCCTTTTGTCAGAAAAAAGATTATGGAATGGCTCGAGGCAGACAAAATTATTTCTGAAGAGCTAAATAAAGAGATTAGCGAGATTTTGTTTGAAAGGGATTATGAAAAGATGCTTGCAGAAATTGCTGAATACCGCAAAGCTCACAATCCAAGGAGACGAGGACCTAAAAAGAAGACTTCTATAAAGCGTGTGAGAAAGCTTTAGATTTTGTATATATAAGCTAAGCCACTCTACATAGCCTTGGCAAGCGCGAGGGTGGCTAGGAATATCATAATAATGTTTAGATTATAGCTTTTAATTTAAAAAATATATGGTATTATAGTACGGAATAAAAATACAAAATTTAGAATATTTATGCGGAAGTGAGAGAAAGTATGAAAAAGAAGACTATGATACTTGCGTGTGCTATAGCGCTTCTTGCTGTAGGTTGCGGCAAGACGGATAGCACCAAGACAGTTTCTTCCATCGACGATTTGGAGGGAGCTACTATCGGTGTACAGTTAGGTACTACCGGAGAGATCTATGCATCGGATTATGAGGGAGATGAGGCAGGCACTGTCGTGGAGAGATACAACAAAGTGACAGATGCCATGCAGGCCTTGAAGCAGGGTAAGATAGACTGTGTTATTGCAGATGAGCAGCCTGCTATTGCTACTGTCAATAAAGAAGGATCTCTCGTGATATTGGATGAGCCATTTACATTGGAAGATTATGCAATATGTATTGCTAAGGATAATGATGACCTTTTGACTGAGGTCAATGGAGCCTTGTCTGAGCTTAAGGCAGAAGGAACTTTAGATGCAATCATTGCAAACTACATCGGTACAGAGGATGAGATAGGTACATTTCAATATGAAAGTCCTGAGGATGTAAGTTATGACAATGGTACTCTTACCGTAGCGACCAATGCTACTTTCCAGCCTTATGAATACTATGAGAATGGAGAGATAATTGGTATCGATATGGATATTATCACAGCTATTGGTGACAAAATCGGTCGTCAGGTGGTGATAGAGGACATTGAGTTTGATGCCATTATCAATGCGGTAGTTTCTCATAAAGTAGACTGCGGCATAGCCGGCATGACTATGACGGAAGAAAGAGCACTGTCTGTTAGTTTTACGGATTCATATATTACCTCTAAACAGGTTATAGTTGTGCGAGATGAGAATGGGGCATCTGCTGATGAGACTTTTGTGGAAGCATTCAAGAGAAATTTTATCCAGGACAGTCGATACAGCTATATTCTAAAAGGTTTGAAGAATACCATAATTATTGCCTTTTGCGCTGTAATCATCGGTATGATAATAGGATTTTTGGTTGCTATTGTCAGGGTGACCTATGACAAGACAGGCGCACTTTCGATACTTAATCAAATCTGCAAAATATATCTTGGTGTTATTCGAGGTACGCCAATGATGGTACAGCTTTTGATTATTTACTATGTGGTATTTCAAAGTGTCAATGTGCCAAAGCTGCTTGTGGCTATAATCGCATTTGCTATTAATTCCGGGGCTTATGTGGCTGAAATCATGCGTGGAGGCATTATGTCTATAGATGGTGGCCAGATGGAAGCCGGACGCAGTCTTGGACTTAATTATAAGCAGACTATGACATCTATTATTTTGCCTCAGGCAATCAAAAATGTGCTGCCCTCATTGGCCAATGAGTTTATTTCTCTGATAAAAGAGACCTCTATTTGCGGTTATATCGGACTTATAGATTTGACCAGAGGCGGAGATATCATTCGTGGTATTACTTATGAGGCTTTTCTTCCTCTCATAGCTGTGGCGATAATTTACCTGATTATTGTACAGTGTCTGAATCTGGGAGTTGGTAAGCTGGAGAACAGCCTTAGAAAAAATGAGCGCTAATAGGTGGAGGTAATATACATTGAGTGAAGTATTGATAAAAGTAGAGAATCTAAGTAAATCATATGGTGACAATGAGGTTCTTGAAAATGTAAATATGCAGATAGAAAAAGGCGAGGTAATAGCCATAATAGGACCGAGTGGATGCGGTAAGTCCACCTTCATTCGGACATTGAATCAGTTGGAAGATGCCACTTCGGGAAGTATATATCTGGATGGAATTGATATTACCGCAGATGGCGTGGATATTAATGATGTGAGACGCCGGGTAGGTATGGTGTTTCAACATTTTAATCTGTTTCCTCATCTGACTATCAAGAAGAATCTTACACTTGCCCCTGTAAAACTAAAAATCATGTCAGAAGATGAGGCAAGCGCAAAAGCTACAGAACTATTAGAGCGTGTGGGACTTTTAGATAAGGCAGACGCATATCCTGACAGCCTGTCAGGCGGTCAAAAACAACGTATAGCCATAGCCCGTACACTTGCCATGAATCCGGAGGTTATTCTTTTCGACGAGCCTACATCTGCTCTCGATCCTGAAATGGTAGGAGAAGTGCTGGGCCTCATGAAGGAACTGGCTGAGGATAAGATGACCATGGTGGTTGTTACCCACGAGATGGGATTTGCCAGGGAAGTGGCAGACAGGGTTTTGTTTTTCGATGAAAAAGGAATCAAAGAACAGGGTACTCCATCGGAGATATTTGACAATCCCAAAAGTCAGCGTTTGAAGGATTTCCTTTCAAAAGTGTTATAAGAAAAAAGCCTTTCGAAAATATTCGGAGGGCTTTTATTATATTTTCAAATGGCTATAATGGAGGTAGATTTTTGTCAAAGGAGAGTATTATGGAATCGACACTTAGAAGGACGTGGGCAGAGATTAATCTCGATGCCATTGCGTATAATTATAGAGAAATCCGTAAGAAAATAGGTGATAATGTAAAATTTCTTGGAGTGGTAAAAGCTGACGCCTATGGTCATGGCAGTGTGCAGGTGAGTGAGCTATTACAGAATCTTGGAGCTGATTATCTGGCTGTCAGTTCTGCTGATGAAGCACTTGAGCTGAGAGTAAATGGAATCACCATGCCTATTTTGATCCTGGGACATACTCCTAAGGAACAAGTGGCCAGATTAATCGAGTACAATATCACTCAGGCAATCACCTGCAAGGCAAAGGCAGACGAATATAATGCCGAGGCTCTAAAATGTGGGGGAATGTTAAAGGTTCATATTAAGGTGGATACAGGTATGTCAAGGCTAGGCTACCTGTGCGACAACCAAAATTTTGATACAGGTGTAAATGGCATATCTGAGGCATGTAATATGCCGGGATTGGAAGCGGAAGGCATTTTCACTCATTTTGCGGTAGCCGATGAGTGGGGTGATGAATGTGAAAAATATACCAAGCACCAATTTGACTTATTTACAAGAGTTATTGATGCAGTAGAAGAAAAACTGGGCAAAAGATTTGAAATCAGGCATTGTGCCAATACCGGAGCAGTTGCCAGATACCCTGAGACCTATTTGGATATGGTACGTCCGGGGCTTTTGCTGTATGGCTATGGAGAGTTTGCGAAACAGATGGGATTACGTCCTGCCATGACTATGAAGACTACAGTAAGCACCATAAAAATATATCCAAAAGGAACTGCTATCAGTTATGGTGGCATCTATGTGACAGACAAAACTACCCGCATAGGTGTGCTTCCCATAGGCTATGCAGATGGATTTTTGCGTAGTCTTTCCAACAAGTGCAGTCTATATACCAAGGAAGGATCGGCAAAGCTTAGAGGCAAGATATGCATGGATATGTGCATGATAGATATTACCGACATGCCTACTGTGGATGTGGGAAGTGAAGTGGAGATATTTGGTGAGAAAAATTCAATCGATGAGTTAGCAGAACTGGCGGGCACAATTCCATATGAGTTGACCTGTGCAGTCAGCAAACGTGTACCGAGAGTATATTATAGAGATGGTAAGGTGATAGACCGCGAGCTTATGCTGCGTATGTAAAAATCCTGCAGCTTATGCTGCAGGATTTTAATTAAATAATCTCATGTTTGTCTGTGACGATTCTGTAGACACCTATAAGACTGGTCACCAGGGAGAAGCAGTCAAATGCAAAAACAATCCAGTTTTTAAGATTGAAATCATAGGTGCCAAAGCAAAGAATACTGCCTATGCATGCCAACTTGATAATCAGATCTTTTTTGGAACTTAGAGATATAGTGATGAGGGTAGCGGCTATAAAAGGCAGCCAGTCAACCCATGTATTTTCTGTGGTTATAAATGTAAATACCCCTTGAAATACTATGAAAAAAATCTTGAGGGGTGTGTTGAGGTTCCATTTTAGGCAAATGAGATTTCTGAGGAGGCTCACCATATTGCTGACTACGGCGGCGATACCACCTAGGCAGGCATAGGAAATGGAAAACAGTATAAACTGAGCATTTTGAGCTAAAAGTACATGCCTTTTAGTCTTGATATAGCCGATGCATACCATGAGTATACAGGCAAGCACGGAAAAAATCCGTCCGATAAGTATAAGATTCATTGAAAACTCCTAATATTATTATTGCTTCTTTTATGAAGTCGTCTTTCATATTATACCATTAAAGATATATATAAAAGTTTTAAATAGAAAACACTGCGATTTATCTCTTTAAATCGCTAAAGGATTAAGGTACAATAAGATAAATTTTTGAATGTAACAGGAGGCATTATGGGTAAAGTATTTCGGTTTGACAAAGATGTGGATACAGATCAGATTATCGCTTCTCAGTATCTGCTTTTTCCAACTATAGATGAGATGAAGGTGCATACATTTGAGTCATTAAATGCTGATTTTGCTGCAAATGTCAGGGAGGGGGATTTCGTTGTGGCGGATGAAAATTTCGGCTGTGGTTCATCCAGGGAGCAGGCTCCCAGTGTGTTAAAAGCCCTTGGAGTAAAGGCAGTAATTGCAAAATCTTTTGCCAGGATTTTTTACCGCAATTCTATTAATATAGGGATGCCGGTTATAGTCAGTAAAGAACTGTATGATGTTGTAAAAGATGGCGATGACATGGAACTGGATTTGCAGGCTGGGATTATTACGACAAATGGAAAGGAATATTCCTGTACTAAGCTGCCGGCAAAGATGCAGGAGATACTCGACCAGGGTGGGCTGATAGCCTCATTAAATAAATAAAAGGTGTTTGATAACAAGACAGGTTAGGAGATATTGATATGGGAATGACAATGGCTGAAAAAATAATAGCCATGGCCGCCGGTAAAGAAAGTTGTAGAGCCGGGGACATAGAGACTGTTACTTTGGATAGACTGATGAGTAATGACGGTACGACTCATCTGACAATAGATATGTACAACAATCTGAATAATCCACATATTGCCGATGTGGACAAACTGGTGTGGATTGTTGATCACAATATACCGGCAGATAGTCCTAAGACAGCTGCCAGCCACAAGAAGATGCGTGATTTTGCAAGAGAGCATGGTATCACTTTTTACGAAGGTGAGGGAGTTTGTCATCAGATTATGATGGAAAACCATGTGCGACCAGGTGAGTTGATTTTTGGAGCTGATTCACATACCTGCGCATATGGGGCTCTTGGTGCATTTGGCACGGGAGTAGGTTGCACAGATTACCTCTATGCTATGGTGACCGGTACCTCATGGCTTTTGGTGCCGGAGACTATCCGGTTTAATCTTCGTGGCAGCCTGAAAAAAGGCGTGTATGCCAGAGATTTAATACTTACGATTATAGGTCGTATCTCTGCAAATGGAGCTAATTATAAGGCCATGGAATTTGCAGGGGACGGATTACATGGGCTTTCTGTTGCAGATAGGATATCCATATGTAATCTGTGCGTGGAAGCAGGCGCAAAAACTGCTCTTATGGAAGTGGATGATGTAGCTCTTGCTTATTTGAAGGAGCATGGAAGAGAGCCGAAAGCTCTTTTCAAATCCGATGAAGATGCGGTATTTTCCGAGGTATATGATATTGATTTGTCTGAGATAGAGCCCATAGTTGCCAAGCCACATTTTGTAGACAGTGTAGTACCTGCAAAGGAGTGCGAAGGCACAAAAATCGACGAAGCCTTTGTAGGCAGTTGTAATAACGGACGTATCGAGGATTTGCGGGCAGCCGCAGAAGTGATAAAGGGTAAGCATGTGGCAGATTCTGTGAGATTTTTGGTGGTGCCTGCAAGCAGGGCGGTATACAAGCAGGCTTTGGATGAGGGACTTTTGGATATATTTATGGCGGCGGGTGCTATGGTGATGAATCCAAATTGTTCTGTTTGCTGGGGTGCATGTCAAGGAGTAATCGGTGAGGGTGAGACCCTTATTTCCACCGGTACCCGCAATTTCAAAGGGCGTGCGGGACACAAGGATTCTTTTGTATATCTGGCTTCGGCAGCGACAGTGACAGCGTCAGCTATAAAAGGATATATCACAACAGCGGATGCTATTTAATAGATGGGAGAGTTTTTTAATGAGTGATAGTTTTAAGGCAAAAATATGGGTCTTAGGGGACGATATAGACACTGATATTATACTGCCCACGGAATACCTGGCTTTTAAGACAGTTGATGAAATGAAACCATATGCATTTTCACCACTTAGGCCTGAGCTGGCAGCGAAAATTCAGCCCGGTGACATGATAGTTGCAGGAAATAATTTTGGGTGTGGTTCCTCCAGAGAACAGGCACCTGAGGTGGTAAAGGCCTTGGGGATATCCTGTGTTGTTGCTAAATCATACGCCAGGATTTTCTTTAGAAATGCAATTAATAATGGTTTGCTCTTAATTGAAAATCAGGACTTGTATGATGAAGTATCAGAGGGCGATATAGCAGAAGTTACACCTGGAAAAGAAATAGTTGTAAATGGAAAGTCTTATGAGATAGCTTCTCTTCCGGATAATTTGCTTGAGATTTTGCAGGCCGGTGGTTTGGTAAAGGCTATGCGAAAAAGAAACGGATTGGATTGATGGTGAAATAATGGGAAAGACTTTAGTAGAAAAGATTATCGGCAACAAGGTAGGGCATGATGTAAAACCGGGAGACATAGTAACGGTGGATGTGGACTGGTGTATGATTGATGATATCATGGTGCCTTTTGCAGTTCAAAAATTCGAGGAGATGGGATTTAGTAAAGTAAAAAATCCCGATAGTGTTGTTCTGATATATGATCATTTTTTGCCGGCAACGCAGGTGGATGACACCAGACATTTTCACGAGGGAGATGCCTTTGCAAAAAAATACGGAATAAAAAATGTACATCGCACTGACGGTATATGTCACCAGCTAATGACTGAGGCGGGATATGTTAAGCCCGGGGATATTGCTTTTGGTACTGACAGTCATACAGTGACTTATGGCTGTGTAGGTGCATTTGCTACGGGTATCGGATATACGGAGATGGCAGGGATATTAGGTACCGGCCAGTTATGGATTAAGGTGCCGGAGACCATTAGAATCGAGATAGACGGCACTTTGTCGGGAAATGTCACATCTAAGGATATTATACTAAAAATTATCGGTGACCTGACAGCTTCCGGAGCTACTTATCAGGCACTGGAGTTTGCGGGAAGTACTGTGGAATCAATGAGTGTGGCCAGTCGTATGACCATGTCAAATATGGCTGTAGAGGCAGGCGCAAAGTGTGGACTTTTTGCACCTGATGAAAAGACCTGTGATTATTGCAGAATAGACTATGATGATAATATTAAGGCACTACATGCAGACAATGATGCTGTATATTCGAGAGTCTTACGATATCGGGCTGAAGATATGGTGCCGGTACTTGCCTGCCCATCTCTTGTGGATAATATTCATCCTGTTTCCGAATTAAAAGGGACTAAGGTAGATCAGGTATTTTTAGGATCCTGCACCAATGGAAGGCTTGAAGACCTAAGGACAGCTGCCACTATACTTAAGGGTAGACATGTGGCTCCTTTTGTAAAAATGATTGTGACTCCTGCCAGTCGAAAAATATACAGGGAGGCTTTGGCCGATGGTACACTTGGGATATTGTCTGATGCAGGCGCCATCATTACTACTCCCGGATGCGGACTCTGCTGCGGCAGAGGCGGTGGTATTCTTTCTGACGGAGAAGTGGTAGTGGCTACCAACAATCGTAATTTTCTTGGACGCATGGGCACCAGCAAAGTGCAGATATATCTTGCAAGTCCTGCTACAGCAGCAGCCACAGCTATTGCAGGGGAGATTACTGAAGCATAAAAAAAGCCGGCACTATATGTGCTGGCTTTTTACGATTAGGCAGTAATATATTTTTTAATTTTTGGCTCGTTTAGGTGTTCACCTATGACAATGAATACCTCCTGCCCTACAGGCATGGTAATTATTTCAGTTTCCTTTTGAGTGGCATTTACCTGATACCAGGTACCATTTTCATTAAAAAAACCTTTGATTCTAAAAATATTTCCAAAGGACGAATCATTCATAAGGGTATTGATTTTTTCTTTTATTGAAGCGACAGTCATTGGTACCTCTAAGAAGTAGACTGTTTTGTATCCACCGTCATCAGTACCCAGTTTTTTGATATAAGAGCGGTAAGCATAACCGCAGGTGCTGATTTTTTTCATATCTTCAGCTGTAAGATTATCCCAATTTTTTTCTAATACCAGGGAGTCAATGTCTATGTTAAGTTTTGCCTTTTTGGCGGCTAAGGACAAATGATTTTTGGTGGTGACGATATTGGAGGCATCTGCAAGTTGAGTTTTGCTTAGCATAATTATTCCGGCATTTGCAATTTGTGAAGCCAAGAAAAAGTCGGATTCCTCTGATAAATTATCTTCAAGTTTTGCATCTACTATAGTGATGACGTTTCCGATATCGTACCATCGGTCCAGAGGTTCATCTCGTAATGCATCGAAGAACTCATCCACATCAAAAATACCGGAAGGTTCTATGATAACCCTGTCATATCCGCTCATTGCCATAGATATTAGCTTTGTTTTAAAACGTCGTCTGTGGCAGTCGGCATCACAACCTCCGGCAACCATCTCCAGCTCGCAGTTTTCTCCTCTTAGCTCATTTAATAAGAGCATGTCTACATTTACAGCGCCATAATCGTTTTCGAGAATGCCAATTTTCAGACCCTGCTCCATAAAATATTTTGCATATAATTTTAAAAAAGTAGTCTTTCCGCTCCCTAAAAAACCAGTAATCAAGTCAACTTTTATCATAAATACCATCCTTTCTTAGATAGACAGATAGATTATAACACAGGTTAGGTATTTAATCAGAAAATCAACAATTCACATTTTATTTAGGAACTCATAGAAAAATGCAGGTATAATGTCTTTAAAATAAAAAATATTTGCTTTTCATTAAAGAGCCGGTGTGTTAGTATTTTAGCTAATTGATTTTTGAAGGAGACTTATTAAATGGGAATTGTTGTACTAGGAGCAGTGTTTATTGATATAAAAGGACGGGCGACGGGAAGTTATATTCCTGCCGGGAGAAATGTCGGCACCGTGGAAGAAGTACACGGTGGTGTCAGCAGAAATGTGGTGGAAGACATAGCAAACGTAGAGCTTCGACCTACATTTGTAGGGCTGGTGGATGAGAGCGGTATAGGTACAGGTGTCTTAGAAAAACTAAAAAATCATAAGGTGGACACCAGATACATGCGTCGTACACCAAACGGACTTGGAAAATGGCTTGCAGTATTTGATGGCACTGGTGATGTGGTAGCGTCTATATCAAAACGACCAGACCTTTCTGAGATAAACAATATTTTAGATGAGCAGGGTGATGAGATTTTCAAAGACGCTGACAGTATTGCTCTTGAGATAGATATGGAAAAAGAAACTATCAAGAGAGTTTTTAAGTATGCCGAGAAGTATAATCTCAAGGTTTTTGCTGCCGTTTCAAATATGAGTATAGCCGTGGAAAGAAGAGATTTTCTTAAAAATGTAGAGTGCTTTGTATGTAATCAGCAGGAGGCTGGTATTCTTTTTATGGATGATTACTCAGAAAAAACTCCTGAGGAGATGGAGGAGATTCTTCTGAAGAAGGTACAGGGGGCTCAGATTAAAAAGATGATAGTGACTCTTGGTGGCAGCGGAGCCGTATATGCGGATATCGATGGCAATAGTGGATTTGTATCTGCCAGAAAAGTAGATGTCAAGGATACCACAGGAGCCGGCGATTCCTTTTTTGCAGGAGTCACAATAGGATTGACTTATGGGAAAACTATGATGGAAGCATGTGAAATCGGTTCTACTTTGGCCGCATCGGTTATTGTGACATCCGACAATGTATGTCCTAGATTTTTACCTAGTGAATTTGGTATTGAATGTCCTGATGTTAATTAATAATAAATCTATTAAAGAAGTCATAAAAGGTTTGCAACAAGGCTTCAATACCCGTATAATTATAGCTTGAAAGGACTTACTTGTTGCGTGATGGATATAGAAAATGTCAGTTTTCGACAGATGTATTTTGATATGGATGGCAGGATTAAGCAGGAGACTTACGTTTTCCATAGGGAGATGACTCCTGAAGAACAGGATAATTACGATTCACTGGTTTCTGACGCCAATCAAATGACGATTTTCGATTTCATAGATTGATTATCACTCCAAAGCTTTGTTTTCTTTCGAGGCTTTGGAGTTTTTTTGATTATAGGAAATTAATAAGGAGAATAACATGAGTTTGATACATGAAAGTGTAGAGTATTTTACCAAAGCATTAGCCTCTAAGACCTCTGTCCCCGGAGGAGGGGGAGCCAGCGCCTTAGTGGCAGCAGTCGGTGTTGCTTTAGGTGACATGGTGGGTGAATTTACCTTAGGGAAAAAGAAATATGCTGATGTAGAAGAAGATATAAAAGTCTTGATGGCACAAGCCGAGGCCTTAAGAGAAGAATTACTTATCTGTATAGAGGATGACGCTACAGCATTTGAGCCTCTTTCTAAGGCATATTCCATTCCAAAGGATGAGCCGGGTCGGGATGAGACCATGGAAAAATGTTTGCGTGCAGCAGCCGAAGTTCCTTTTCATATTTTGCAGCTTGCCTGCGAGTCGGTAGATTTGCTTAGAGGGTTTGCAGATAAGGGCTCTGTTATAATGATAAGTGATGCGGCAACAGGTGCTGCACTTTTGCAGGGTGCCATCAGATCTGCAGCTATCAATGTCAAGATAAACACCAAATCCATGAAGGACAGGACCTTCGCAGATGAACTTAATAATAAGGTGCAGGATTTGGTAGATGAATATACGTCAAAGGCACAGAAGATATATGATGATGTAGTTAAAAGACTTTGACTTTATGATAAAAATCAATAATTACAGTTATCGGGATAGGGAGAATAATGGCTAAATTATTAAAAGGCATGCCTGTTGTGGAGGCATTAAATGAAAAATTAAAGAGTGATGTAGAGACTCTTAAGAAAAAAGGGGTATATCCGACTCTGGCTATTCTTCAAGTGGGAGAGAAGGCGGATGACGTATCATACTTAAGAGGTGCAAAAAAAAGATGCGAGCAGGTGGGTGTAGATTTAAGAATAATTGCGCTGCCTGAGGATATAAAGGCTGAGGATTATTATGTTGAGCTAGACAAATTAAATCAAGACAACGATATCCATGGAATACTTATGTTTAGGCCACTGCCTAAGCATATAGATGAAGAAAAGGCCCGTAAGATGCTTGCGGCAGATAAGGATGTGGATGGTTGTACAGACCTTTCACTTGCCGGTGTATTTACCAATACCAAACTTGGATTTTCACCATGTACTGCAGAGGCAGCTATGGAGATACTTAAGTATTATGATATTCCTTTGGCAGGAAAAAAGGTAGCGGTTATTGGCCGCTCACTTGTTATAGGTCGACCGGTAGCTATGCTTTTGATGCATGAAAATGCCACTGTTACTGTTTGTCATACTAAGACCATAGATGTGCCTGCTATTACTAAAGGTGCCGATATAATCATAGCTGCATCGGGACAGATGGAAAGTGTGGGAGCAGAATATCTATCAGAAAAACAGGTGATTGTGGATGTTGGTATAAGTTGGAACGATATAAAGAATAAGCTTTGTGGAGACGTAAAATTTGACGAGGCTGAGCCTTTAGTAGAGGCTATTACACCTGTTCCGGGAGGTGTAGGTTCAGTTACTACCGCTATTTTGGTGAAGCATGTAGTGGAGGCGGCAGTCAGGTCAAGTAAAGGGGATGAATGAAAAAATACTTATTATAAGTTATAATGGTTATAAAAGTAGATATTTTTAGGGAGCGATAGTATGAAAATAGAACAATTAAAGGCAGGACAAGAGGTTACATTGGAGGTTCTTATCGGTGGATCTTCTTTTGAATTGAAGACTGAAGTGGTGGGGACTAATGAATCCACCGGAGTATTAGTCAAGCCTTACGTATATAATGACAGTGTAGTAGATTTTAAAGCAGGGTCTCCTAAAAGCATGTCTTTTTCACTGCATTGCATTGATCCTATTTCAGGGGGCAGAGTCGTATGGAAAAATGTGTCTGTCGACCTGGTTAATTTCAAAGGCATAGATTATTATGCGGTGGATTCCAAAGAATTTGGCAATATAGCAGCTTCAAGTGAGAGGCGGGAGGATATGAGAGTACCGGTACATGTGCCGGGATCTGCGCGTATGGAAGATGGCCGAAGATTCTCTGTGTCAGTATTGGATGTCAGCGATAGCGGAATTTCTTTTCTGGGAAATGGAGACAGAGTGACTATTGGCGATACTGTAGAGGTTAATTTCGCAGATTCAGCCAATAATACAGATTTTAGTCTGGGTCTATCAGCCAAGGTGATTAGGACAGAGGTGGACAATTCATCCATTTTATATGCAGGTAAGATTTTGGAGAAGGATAATAAATTACTGGCGTATCTTTGTTTTAAAGGAATGGACGAAAAAGCAAATTAAAGGGACTGGATTGACATATCATTCAAGCTAAAAGGGGAGTTGCATGAGTGACGACAAGCTAAGGCAGGAATTATTGTACATGGTCAGACTCACTACGAAGTACGATTTTACACGTATGGAAGTGGTGGAGGGTATTCTAAGACTGGAAAACGAGAGACGCATTTTGGATTCGGTCTTTGGAAAACGTTTTAAGGCCCGCATATTTGATATTGCAGCAGGTGTGGCGACCGATGAAAACTGTGTTATATGCGGTCAGCATGCCCAAAATCAGGTAATATGTCAGCATTGTTTGGATACAATAGGTGGAAGTAATTATGCCCAAAGCAAAATCAAGGTAGAAGAAAAACCTGCAAAAGTTAATCTTCGGTTTATTGGAAAAACTTGCCTTGTTGTTCTACTTAGCGTGATTCTTTGTATTCAAATATGGATTCTATCACTAGCACAAAGTATACCTGATAGGAATCCTTCCGTAGCAGCTACGGTGTCCTCATTTGATTTGACGCCTGTCTCAAATGAGGAGGAGGCGTTGGCACAGCTTCAGTTGGATTTTCCTGCTGAGGATGGTTATGAGATTTCTTTCGGTCGTATGGACAGTGATTATGTTGGTAGATTTTTATTAGAAAAAGGTGACTGCTGTTTGGATATCGAAGAGAAGCTCACTGATGATGAGAGATATGATTACTTTTTTAAAGAGGATGTATATGTCTTTTATATTTCTCAAATCCAGCAGTATTCCGCAAGAATTGGAGTAGCGGAGGTTAATTCGGCAGGAGCCATTCTTATTATGGGCAAGTTCAATGATGGAAGGCGTACAGATTCCTTCTATAAATACAGGTAAATCGTACTTTATTGCTATATCCATAGCCACTCTTCTTAGTACGACATGCTCCCGGAGGGCACCTTCCATACTTTCGCTTAGGCAACCTACCGCTAAAGCGGTACCTCCTAAGCTCGGCATGGCACCTCCCTCCTCGCGCTAGCCTAGTTTATGCGGAGTTGCTAAGTTTAAATAATATATTGCACATCAAGAGGTATTGCGTACTTGCAATACCTCTTTTATAGTGCTATAACTGTATTATTACAGATAGGACAGAGCGTGTTCTTTTGAAAGGATAATGATTATGAAAAAGAAAATTCTTGCAGTAGTTATTGTGGTCATTGTTATAGCTGCCATTGGTATTTTATTTAATTCAGGGATATTTAGCGGTGACAGTTATACGGATGATTCTTCAGAGGTATATGTTATGCCTTTGTCGGAGATAATGGGGGAGGATAGTTCTTATTCCACGGATGTATTTATGGGTGTTGTGGAGGGGCAGGAGACTACCGGTATCACCAAAAGCTCTGATAGAGAGATAGAGAGTCTTTATGTCTCAGAAGGCGATGCGGTCTCTGTGGGTACACCACTATTTTCCTACAAAACGGATTCATTAGAAGAGGAAATCACTTCCTACGGATTCGATATAGAAGGTTATAATCTGACTATCGCTGAAAATGAGAGGCAGATAGAAAAGCTTCAATCAGATTTGGAAAAGATAAAAGGACAGACCGATGAAGATAAAAATAATAGAGAGGACATTGCCAATCAAATCGAAGGCCTAAAAACCGATATAGCCATTACACAAAACTCTATTAATCAGACGAATTCAAAAATAGATGCTGACAGGGAGAAGATTAATAATTCCACAGTTTCTTCAACGGTTTCAGGTGTGATTACAAAGATTGCAGATGATACCAATCCATACACAACTGATGGTTCATATATCACTATTCTTGCATCAAAGGAGATGCGTGTAAAAGGACAGATAAATGAACAAAATGTATGGTCTATTAATGTGGATGAGCCTGTTACTTTGCGTTCGAGAGTGGATGATTCTATGACATGGAGCGGCACTATTTCTAAGATAGATACAGAATCCAAACAGTCTGATGACAGCAATTCCTATTCTGATAGTTCTGATTCATCTTCTACCAAATATCCGTTTTATGTGACCCTTGACAATAGTGAAGGTCTTATGATGGGACAGCATTTGTATATTGAACTGGGACAGACAGATGCACCTGAGATGGATTTTAGTGACGGCACCTATTTATATGATTATTATATAGCCTATGATCAGGAGGGGAATCCTTTTGTATGGGTAGATAAAAATGGCAAACTGGCCAAACAGTCAGTGGAGCTTGGGGATTACTTTGAAGAACAGATGGTATATTCAGTGTCTGGGATAGATGACGATACATTGATTGCATATCCTCTTGAAGATTATACCGAGGGTATGAAGACTGTCAGTGGCTATGAGGGTGAATAAGATGATAGTAAAGCTTGATAATATTTTCAAAGTATATGGCGAGTCGGGTACTGAGACATCGGTGCCTGCGTTAAATGATGTCTCGCTGGAAGTTAATGAGGGAGAATATGTAGCTATAATGGGACCGTCAGGTTCAGGCAAAAGTACCCTTATGAATGTGATTGGATGTCTGGATAAGCCTTCCTCAGGAAGTTATTTTTTTGAAGATATGAATGTGCTTGCCCTAAAGGATAGACAGATGTCAGATTTGAGATTGCATTCTATAGGATTTGTTTTCCAGAGTTTTTATCTAATGAACGAAGAAAATGCCATTGAAAATGTGGCGCTACCCTTAAGCTATGCCGGAGTACCCAAAAAGGAAAGAGAAAGACGTGCAATTGAAGCGCTTAGTAAAGTGGGACTTCAAGATAGAGTGAGGTTTCGTCCTGACCAGCTATCCGGCGGTCAAAAGCAGAGGGTTGCGATTGCAAGAGCTATTGTTAATAATCCAAGAGTCCTTTTGGCAGATGAGCCAACAGGCGCATTGGATCAAAAAAGCGGTGCGGCAATTATGGACTTGTTTAAGCAACTGAATGATGAGGGGACTACTATCATTATGATCACTCATGATGCGGCGATTGCAAGTCATGCAAAAAAGACTTATAGGATTGTGGACGGCAGATTGTATCATGGATTGGAGGACGATTATGAAAAAGATAATTAAGCCTCTTTTGATTACATGTATAGTGTTATGTCTCATAGTCGGAGGATTATACGGTGGCTATAGATACAATCTCAGCAAGAAAACAGCCAGTGTAGTATCACTTAGCACTTACGCTATGACAGATTACTGGGGCGATAGTATTAGCAGCTATGGTCAGGTAACTTCAGACAAAGCTCAGACTGCTTATTTGGAGGCAGGCACAGAAGTGCTTTCTCTTTTGGTATCTGAGGGAGACCATGTGAATGAGGGGGATGTGATTCTCACCATAAAAAAAGAATCCCAGGATATTAACGATAAAAAATTGCAGATTGCTAAGGCTGAACAGGAATTAAAATTTCAGCAGATCAAACTTAATAGACTTCAGAACACAACGCCTGTAGCCACTTATACATATAGTCAGGATGTATACAACAGTGTTTCATATGTAGAGACCATTGAGTATCATGCAACAGAGGAGTTTTCAGATGGTTATGGTGGAAGCTATGATAGTGATAAGCGAAGCCTGGTGGCAAAAGAAAGTTTTGATTACGATGGTAATTCACTGGGAATGACTTATTACATTCACAAAGTAGCCAAAGATGATGAAGGTAATGATAAGACAGATGATGATGGCAATCCCATCTATGAATCTATAAATGTCAGTACTTTTGAAGGTGACCTGGGAGCTGATACGATAAAAAATTCTTCTAAGATTGTATCAAAAAGCATAGAGGGAGAATATGAATACTTAAAAAGCACAACCTATTATGATGCCGAAACCCACAAGATGATTGGGGAGACTTCTTATTCGCCTGATGGAGAAGTGGTAGACGAAAAGAAGGTCCCCACCGGGATGAATGCTAATGAGTTGGCAAATGAAATAGCTTCAGTAGAGGAAAATATAAAAAAGCAGGATTTGTCTGTCAGAAAATTGTACAGTCAATTGGATGTGATGGAAAACACAGATGATAGCGGAGAAATAAAAGCCAAAGTGTCCGGTACAGTTTCAAAACTGCAAAATAAAGATAATTACAACAGTTCACAGCCATTTTTTATAGTGACGGCTACGGATGAATATTATATTTCCGGTAGTATCGGAGAGTTCTATTTGGATAGTGTTCATGTGGGGGATTCGGTGACGATTAATTCATGGGAAAATAATGTTACAGCGGATGCGCAGATTATTGATATCAGTGACACACCCTCCGATGATAATGACAACTTTTATAGTGGAAGCGGCAATAACAATAGCAGTAGTTACGAATTCAAAGCGTCATTTGACAGAAGTTCAGGTATAGAAATAGGCAGCTATGTGGAGATTACCATCAACCCTACAGAGGAAGAGACCAGCGGTACTTATATTCCATCTTATTTTATCAGAAAGGATGCAGCCGGTAGTTATGTTATGCGTATGAGTGGGGACAATACCTTGGAAAAAGTATACATAAAAATTGGCAAATCCCTCTGGGGTCAGATGACTGAGGTTAAATCGGAAATTTCTGCTGATGATTACCTGGCTTTTCCATATGGCACAGGGGCTGTTGAAGGGATTAAGTGTCAAATAATCGAGTACTTGGACTACGATACTGGCGGAGGATTAGGATAATTATGTTTGAAAATTTACGATTGGCTTTTAGAGGTATATGGACTCACAAACTGAGATCTTTTTTGACAATGCTTGGTATTATTATAGGCATCGCAGCCATTATCGCCATTGTATCTACCATAGAGGGAACAAATCAGCAGATAAAAGAGAATCTCATCGGATCCGGCTCTAACACTGTAGATATTGAGATTTATCAAAATGATTGGCCGATGGAGTTTGGATACAATGAGCCACCTTATGGTGTGACGCATATATCGGACAGTACACTTGATGAGATAAAAGAATTATCAGAGGTAAAATCTGCAAGCAGGTATACCTATAGACAGATTAATGATGGAGTATATTATATAAATAATTCCATGTCAGGTGGCTATGTGAGAGGAGTGGAAAAGGATTATTTTTCCACTGCTAATCTCACAGTAAAAGAAGGAAGGATTTTTTCTGATGAAGAGGTAAGAGATTTTAAAAAGGTATGTATAGTGGATGAAGATGTGGTGTCTCAACTATTGCAGAATACAGAACCTATCGGAGAGATACTGGAGATAGGGACGGATTCATTTGTTATAATCGGGGTGGTACGTTCCCGTTCGACTTTTGAGCCAACTATCAATAGCTTGTCCGACTATGATACTTACAAATCCGATGAATCCGGTACTGTGTATATTCCCTTGTCTGACTGGCCTATAGTATATAGATACGATGAGCCGGAGAATTTATTGGTTAGGGCTGAGACTACTGATGATATGACCATGGCCGGTAAAAAATCCGCTGATATTTTGAATGAAAGCATACATCCCGCAGATAGTAGCATCAAATATCAGTCCAAGGATTTGTTGGAGCAGGCCCAGCAGTTGCAGCAGTTGTCTTCCTCAACAAATAATATGCTTATTTGGATTGCAGCCATTTCTCTTTTGGTAGGCGGCATAGGTGTTATGAATATCATGCTTGTGTCTGTGACGGAAAGAACTGCAGAGATAGGGCTGAAAAAAGCAATTGGTGCCAGAAAAGGAAAGATTATGGCTCAGTTTTTGACAGAAGCTGCGGTACTCACTTCAATGGGTGGAGTATTCGGCGTGGCAAGCGGTATAGGACTGGCACGTATAATATCTATTATGAGCGGTACACCGGTTGCTATATCATGGCCGGCAGCAATTATTGCGGTTGCTTTTTCCATGATTATTGGTATAGTATTTGGTATATTACCAAGCCACCAGGCAGCTAATCTCAATCCTATAGATGCTTTGAGGAGCAATTGATATATGGATGATTTATAGCCGATACATTTGGATGGCTTTATGCTTAGATTTTATCCGGAGGATTTATGGCAAAATTTATTTCATGGAATGTTAATGGCCTGAGGGCTGTAGTGGGAAAAGGATTTTGGGATTTTTTTGACAGCGTTGATGCGGATATTTTTTGTTTGCAGGAGATTAAGTTGTCAGAAGGTCAATTTGACAGTACAAAAGAAGGATACCATGTGTATTGGAATTATGCCGAAAAGAAGGGCTATTCCGGAACAGCTGTGTTTTCAAAGGTAGAGCCTATATCGGTCACTTATGGAATAGGTATAGATGAGCATGACCACGAAGGAAGGGTAATCACCTTAGAGTTTGAGGATTATTATTTTATTACCTGTTATACACCTAATTCTCAAAATGAATTAAAGCGCCTGGATTATCGTATGATCTGGGAGGATGATTTTAGAAATTATCTCGTCAACTTAAATAAGAAAAAAGGTGTGATTCTCTGCGGAGATCTTAATGTGGCTCACGAGGAAATAGATATCAAGAATCCTAAGACGAACAGAAGAAATGCCGGTTTTACAGATGAGGAGCGCCAAAAGATGACTGAGTTGTTGGAGGCAGGATTTGTGGATAGTTTTAGGTATTTTTATCCTGACAAGGCAGATATTTATTCCTGGTGGTCATATCGTTTTCATGCCAGAGAGAAAAATGCCGGATGGCGCATAGATTATTTTATTGTATCCGAGGATATTAAGGACAGAATGAAGGATGCAAAGATTCTTACTGAGGTGATGGGGTCTGATCATTGTCCGATTGAATTGGATTTTTGTTAGATAATGGAGTTTTATCAATAAAAAATAACGGTTTATATAATTATTGGTGTGGTATTATGGACATATAAGGAGGAGAGTATTGTATGGATGATAAGAAGGAAGCTACATTCGTAGTACATATTACCAAGTGTGAAAATGAAAGCTGGCAGGGTCAGGTGACTTGGGCTGATAAGGATGAGAAGATGAATTTTCGTAGTGCTAAGGAGCTTATGACCATGATGGACGCTGCACTGTCTACAAAAGAATAATAAAAAAGAGTTTTGCAAGCAAAACTCTTTCTTAGTTTTGAAAATTGGTTTGTGAGTAAATCTATTTTTGTTTGTTGTTCTCCTGGAGCTTCATGGCACGTACTTTTAGTGGCAATCCCCACAGGGTGATAAAGCCTTCTGCGTCATGGTGATCATAGAGATCGCCTGTAGTAAATGAGGCAAGGCTTTCAGAATAAAGGGAATAAGGTGAAGTGGTGCCGGCTTTTATTATGTTACCCTTGTATAGCTTGAATTTAACTTCGCCGGTGACATACTCCTGGGTAGACTTTACAAATGCCTGAATGGCATCACAAAGTGGTGTAAACCATTTTCCTTCGTAGCAAACCTGTGCAAGCTTTGCACCCATTTCTTTTTTCATCTCCATTGTCGCGCGGTCGAGACATAGCTCTTCTAATTGAGCGTGTGCCTCCATGAGGATGGTGCCGCCCGGTGTCTCATATACACCACGGGACTTCATACCTACTACACGGTTTTCTACTATATCTACAATGCCTATTCCATTTCTTCCGCCAATCTCATTGAGTTCTTTTATTATGTCAGACACCTTCATTTGTTTACCATTGACAGATGTAGGGATACCCTTTTCGAAAGTCATAGTGACATACTCAGGCTTGTCAGGAGCTTTCTGGGGTGGAGTGGTGAGCATAAGCAGATGCTCATAGTTTGGCTCCAAAGAAGGATCCTCCAGCTCGAGTCCTTCGTGGCTGATATGCCATAAATTTCTGTCACGACTGTATGATTGGTCTGTAGAAAATGGTAAGTCAATGCCGTGAGACTTACAATAATCTATTTCATCCTGACGAGACTGAAGCTTCCATTTATCATTTCTCCAAGGAGCTATTACTTTGATATCAGGAGCAAGTGCCTTGATTCCTAATTCAAATCTTATCTGATCATTGCCTTTGCCTGTGGCACCATGACAAATAGCAACAGCTCCTTCTTTTCTGGCTATCTCAACAAGCTTCTTGGCAATACCTGGACGAGCCATAGCTGTGCCGAGAAGATATTTGTTCTCATATATTGCTCCGGCCTGTACGCAAGGAACAATATAGTTGTCGCAGAAATCATCAATTATATCTTCTATGTATAATTTGGAAGCACCTGATGCTTTTGCTCGCTCGGATAGCCCGTCAAGCTCTTCACCTTGTCCGCAATCGATGCAGCAACAAATAACTTCATATCCATAGTTCTCTTTGAGCCATGGGATAATAGCGGTAGTATCCAAACCACCAGAATAAGCAAGTACAACTTTTTCCTGTGCCATAATACATCTCCTTTAATTGTTTTTCGTTTTTAACTGAGATAACAATACAACAACCAAGAGGATAATTCAAGTGGGAAAATATGCATAAATATAGAATAAAAATGAATTTTGTTAAAATATACCTTGATTTATCGGGATATAGCGTGTATATTTATGCATAATTAATTTATAAAAATTTGCTCTATCACTTTACTTTATGAAAGTGAAGTAATAGAATGATAAAAGAGTCAAAAGGCAATAATATTCAAAAGGGGTATTTGAAATGATTAAAGTAGGAATTATTGGAGCAACTGGTTATGCCGGAGCTGAGATAGTACGTATTTTATATTCTCATCCACAGGCTCAGATTGTATGGTACGGGTCAAAAAGTTATGTTGACCAGAGGTTTGCTTCTATATATAAGAATATGTTTACTTTGGTGGAAGATTCCTGCCTGGATGATAATATTTTAGAATTGTCAAAGCAAGTTGATGTTATTTTTACAGCGACACCTCAGGGTTATCTGGCAGGGGTTTTAACAGAAGAGATTTTAGATAATTGCAAGGTGATTGATCTTTCTGCGGATTATAGAATAAAAGATGTGGCTACCTATGAAAAATGGTATGGTATCAAACATCAAAGTCCACAGTTTATTGATGAGGCCATTTATGGACTGTGTGAAGTCAATAGAGATAAAGAACGTCATGCAAGACTTATTGCTAATCCGGGGTGTTATACCACCTGCTCTATTTTGACAGCATATCCGCTGGTAAAAGCGGGGCTGATTGATCCGGCTACACTTATAATAGACGCCAAAAGCGGGACTTCGGGAGCCGGTAGAGGAGCCAAATTGCCTAATCTCTACTGCGAAGTAAACGAAAGTATAAAAGCATATGGTGTCACTACACATAGACATACACCTGAGATAGAAGAACAGTTGGGCTATGCATGTGGAAAAGAATTAGTCCTTAATTTTACGCCTCACCTTGTACCAATGAACAGAGGCATCCTTGTGACTGAATACGCTTCTTTGATAAAACAAGATGGCAAATTGCCTAAAAGGGACGATGTAATGAAGGCTTATCATGATATGTATGATGATGAGTTTTTCGTAAGAGTACTTGAATACGGAGAGTGTCCTGAGACCAAGTGGGTAGAGGGAAGTAATTTTGTGGACGTCAGCTGCATGATAGATGAGCGCACGGGACGAGTTGTTATGATGGGTGCTTTGGATAATTTGGTAAAAGGTGCCGCAGGGCAGGCAATTCAGAATATGAATATAATTTTTGGATTGGATGAGAAAATGGGGCTTGATTTTGCACCTACATTTCCTTAAAATTTTTACTTTATGGCTATATACCTAGCCACTCTTCCAAGTACACCGTGCTCCTAATGTAAGCTCCGCTTACTAGAGCAACATTTTCCTGCGCAAGCTTGGAAAATATTACTCATTTCCCGGAGGGCACCTTCCATACTTTCGCTTAGGCAACCTACCGCTAAAGCGGTACCTCCTAAGCTCGGCATGGCGCCTGTCTCCGTTCCACTTCGGTCGGTGCTAAGCGAATGTCCAC
>FLNY01001600.1_pt1 | contig 31058 bp, 22 predicted proteins | sample 1140381 | NCBI WGS metagenome assembly FLNY01 (sample SAMEA3878172, study PRJEB12797) | bioreactor metagenome | biome: Moose rumen | place: Sweden | collected 2011-10 | reverse complement strand
AACGCAACACCACGCTGAACAACCTGTTGGAGTACTATCAGGTGCATCTGAGCGACTTCCGCAATTTCAAATCGCACGAAATCCTGCATTCGGTGCTGAGGTAAGGATAAGAAAGAACTTTTAATACAACTAAAATGAAAAAAATCCTTTTTTTCGCTGTTGCGATACTCATTATCTCCGGTGCGGTCAGGTCCCAGTCGCACTACTGGGTGATGCTGACCGACAAGGCCGGAACGACCTTCGACCCCTACAGTTACTTCGACTCCAAAGCCATAGAGCGTTATAGACTTAACAATGCCGACCTGTACGACATCAGCAACTACCCGTTGAATGAGAGCTATGTGTATCAGATAGATGCCTTGGTCAGCGACGACTTCGGCCAGAGTCGCTGGCTGAATGCCGTGGCGGTGACCGCCACTCCCGAGCAGATTGCCGCGGTGATGGAGCTGCCGTTCGTGAAAGAGGTGGTAGCACTGTGTGGCGACATGCAAGTGACTGAAAAAGAAGAGTACAGAGACGACTCAGAGCAGCTGCCGCTGCCATCGGTCAACAAGATTACCAACCAGCTTCTGCGCATGCGCGGGGAGCTGTTTGTCGACAACGGCATTGACGGCAAAGGCTTACGTATTGCTGTCTTCGACGGTGGCTTCCATGCCGTCAACACCCATCAGGCCTTCAAGCACCTTCGCGACGAGGGTCGTATATTGGCCACATGGGATTTCACCAAGAAGCGAGAGAACGTGTACGACAACCACACCCACGGCACCATGGTGTTGAGCTGCATTGCCGGCAAGCTGGATGATAAGCAGTTGGGACTGGCGACGGGGGCGTCGTTCCTGCTCGCCAAGACCGAGGTAGACCCCGAGCCCTTCAAAGAAGAGGTGTGGTGGCAGCAGGCGGTGGAGTGGGCCGACAAGAACGGTGCCGACATCATCAACAGCTCGTTAGGCTACACCAAAGACCGTCACTACACATGGCAGATGGATGGTCGCAGCTATGTGTCGAAGGCCGCCAACATGGCGGCGCGAAAAGGCATTCTGGTGTGCAACAGTGCCGGCAATTCAGGTGCCGACAATAAATGGAAGATAATCGGTGCTCCTGCCGATGCCGACAGCATCCTCTCGGTAGGCGGAATCAGTCCGTCGCTCTCTTCGTACCAGCATATCAGTTTCAGCAGCTACGGTCCTACCGCCGACGGCAGGATGAAGCCCAATGTCTGCAACTTTGGCTACGCCGAGTGTGCCGATCCTCACGATGACAACAATACAGAGTTTGCCGCCGGCACTTCGTTTTCATCGCCGCTGACGACGGGGTTCGTCGCCTGCGCCTGGCAGACCATGCGTAACAAGAGTGCCATGCAGATGAAAGAAGAGATAGAGAAGTCGGCAGACCTGTATCCTTACTACGACTACGCCTTCGGTTATGGTGTTCCGCAGGCCTCCTACTTCGTGAACAGTGACGGACAGGGCTCGAAGAAAGAGCCGACCTTCACCTTTGAAGACAAAAAAGCCTTCGTGCTTATACAGATACATCCGCGGACTGTCACTGTCCCACTGCCGAAAGGACGTTTGATGCCTGACGGAAGTGTAAGTGACGTGACGGTCTCGAAAGAAGATGTGGTCATGTTCAAGCTGCAGGATGCCCAAGGGCATATAGAACGCTACGTGAACTTAGGTGGTGACGAGCTGTCGGGCAGGTTAAGCGTTGCCATTCCCAAGGCGGCGATGGTGGGCTATACCCTTGTCTCACATGTCAACGGCTTCACCAGTCAATACCGCCTGTCGATAATCGACAGCCTGCATTATGCTACTCAAGCACGTGATTTCGAATACTATATGGTAGATACCGATGGTTATATCCATGACGAATACAGTGAGTATGAAAACCGCACCCTTGCCGACAACAAAGTCTCGAACATAGGTGTTGGACAGCGTCATCAGCTTGAACCGGCATTCCAAGTGGGAGTTGTCTGGACATTCAACGACGACCTGGTAAAGTACGGAATAGGAAGTCGTATTGCCATACGTTACCTGTTCAATATCAGGAAGTGGTACGGTCTCGGAGCAGGATTAGAGGCAGGTTCGCAGGCGTTCCGCTACCAGCAGGACGACCTCAATATCTGGGACAACAGTCTGGGTCTGCCTGCCAATATCAATGTGGATAACAAGGAATTCACTCTTGGCTGTCTTAATCTGGAACTGTTCCAGCGCATCCGTTTCGTGCCTGGCGGTTCGAAGTTTAACAAAGGCCTGCATTGGGATGTAGGTATCTACGGAGGAGTCCAGTACGACATCTACAGCGTCACATATAACGCAGACCAGAACGCCAACTGCAACGGGCAGACCAATTCGTATTCCCGGGTGAAACCGATAGGGGACAGCTATCTACAGTGGGGGTTGACTACTCGCCTGGTGTGGGATTATATAGGAGTGTTTGCCCGTATGCGTATGAGCCAGAGTGACATCAGCCTGCCGCGTCTGGAAATCGGAGTGCAGCTGTCATTTTAAGTGAAAATGTAACCTCAAAAATAACTAAAATGAAAAAAATCCTTTTTTTCGCTGTTGCGATACTCATTATCTCCGGTGCGGTCAGGTCCCAGTCGCACTACTGGGTGATGCTGACCGACAAGGCCGGAACGACCTTCGACCCCTACAGTTACTTCGACGCCAAAGCCATAGAGCGTTATAGACTTAACAATGCCGACCTGTACGACATCAGCAACTACCCGTTGGACGAGAGTTATGTGTATCAGATAGATGCTTTGGTCAGCGACGACTTCGGCCAGAGCCGCTGGCTGAACGCTGTGGCGGTGACCGCCACTCCCGAGCAGATTGCCGCGGTGATGGAGCTACCGTTCGTGAAAGAGGTGGTGGCGCTGTGCGGCGACATGCAGACCGCCGGGAACGGCAGCGTGTCGGATGACAAGATGGAAGAGAACGACATGAGAGAGTTGGAGAATTCGCTCAAAGAGCAGTTGATTCGCATGGGTGGTTCGGCATTCCGTGCCAAGGGCATCAACGGCAGGGGGGTGCGTATAGCAGTATTCGACGGAGGCTTCCCGCAGGTGAACACCCATATAGCCTTCAAACACTTGCGCGAGGAAGGCCGCATCGTAAAGACCTGGAACTTCCCCGACAAGAAAGAGAATGTATACGGGTGGAACAGTCACGGACTGATGACGTTGAGTTGCATAGCAGGCATACACCGCTATGAAGGTAGCGACGGCGAGGTGACGGTTGACATGGGGCTTGCCACCGGAGCCGAATACCTGCTGGCACGTACCGAGATAGAGGCAGAGCCCTTCAAGGAAGAGGTGTGGTGGCAGATGGCCGTGGAGTGGGCCGACAAGAACGGGGCGCAGATCATCAGCAGCTCTTTGGGGTACGGCAAAGACCGCTACTATACAAAAGACATGAACGGCCAGAGCTATGTTGCCAAGGCCGGCAATATGGCAGCCCGCAAGGGTATGCTTGTATGCAACAGTGCCGGCAATGAAGGCACCGACCGCAGCTGGCGTACCATCATCACCCCCAGCGATGCCGACAGCGTGCTGTGTGTTGGCGGCATAACGCACAGCCTCACCAACTACGAGCATATCAGTTTCAGTAGCTACGGTCCCAGCGCCGATGGCAGGATGAAGCCAAATGTCGTGGCTTTCGGACATGCCTATACTGCCAATACCGGCAAGGGTGACAACAAATTCCATTACGTCGACGGCACCAGTTTCAGCTGTCCTCTCGTGGCAGGTTTTGCGGCATGTGCACTGCAGGCACGTCCCGAACTCACCGCCATGCAGCTGTTCCATGAGATTGAGAAGTCAGCCGACCTCTACCCCTACTGCGACTACACCTTCGGTTACGGAGTGCCGCAGGCCGCCTACTTTGTCGGCAAAGGAACGAAAGAGTTGAAGAACGGCCTGGATGTCGCACCCAAACCCACCTTCCGCTTTGAGGAAGATGCCGAAAGCGGCAAATTACGAGTCATCCCGTTGCAGGACAACGGCAACTGCCGTCTTTTCATAAAAAACACTGTCGCCGACGGACAGATTACCGACTATTACAAATACGAACTCGGCGAGTTCAACACCGACAGCTGGCTTGAGGTCAGTGCCGGCAACACTGTCACCGTCCATTTCAACGGCTACACAAAGAGTTACGACTTCAATACACCGGAGGATAATGACGGAGTGCTGGTCGCTGCTTTCAAAAACAAGGATGGAGATTACGACAAGAATGTCACTAAGTTGACTGACGGCAGCAACGGCACGGATATCAGAGAGAGCAACTGGAGGAACGAGAGGTATTTGATGCTTGGTTTGCCGATTAGCACCAGAGCTGACGTGTTGGATCACAGTTTTTGGTCGCCCGCCAAGCGCATAGGACTCCGCAAGACCTACTATTTTGGCAAGGCCTACGGATGGGGTGCTGCGATTGAATACGGTTACACCTCGTTGCGGTTCGGCGACGAAGTCAACCGTCTCGACAGTTTGACAGGCATGGATGACAATGTGCGGTGGCTTGACAAGAAGGTAACCAAGCACAGGCTCAACCTCGGCGAGGTAGGCATAGAGCTTTACCAGCGCGTGCGTCTGCGTCCCTGCGGCATCTTCAGCAAAGGATGGCATTGGGATCTCGGTGTGTACGGCAACTGGAGCTATAATGTATACAAACTCAACGGGAGACATACGGGCGACATTGCCGGTTCGCGTGGGCAGTCGATACGCAATATGGAACTCCTCAGCGACTATCGCTGGAATTGGGGGGTCACCACACGTCTTACGCGCGACTGGGTCGGCATCTATGCCCGCTATCGTCTCAACGACTTAGGCAAGGAGGTCCCTGTAGGTCAGTTCATCCTGCCCCAGCTTGAGGTGGGATTACAGCTGGCGTTCTGATGAGAGAGCCAAAGCCAAAAAAGCTTCCGACTGATGAGCCGGAAGCTTTTTTTTGGGTGAGAGAGTTAACGAAGTGCAACTACTCAGTTGAGGTGTCTCATCCTTCAATCTCCTTGCGAACCTTCTTGAAGGCCTCGATGCACTTGTCGAGGTGTTCGTGCTCGTGGGCGGCGCTTATCTGTACGCGGATGCGGGCCTGTCCTTTCGGAACCACGGGATAGTAGAATCCGGTGACGAAGATGCCTTCTTCCTGCATCTTGGCAGCGTACTTCTGGCTCTTGGCGGCGTCGTAAATCATGACGGCGCAGATGGCGCTCTCGCTCGGCTTGCAGTCGAAGCCCTCCTCCTTCATGCGGCGCAGGAAGTAGTCGGTGTTCTCATGCAGTTTATCCTGCAGGGCATTGGTCGCGCTCATGAGGTCGAACATGCGGATACCTGCTGCCACGAGGCCGGGGGCCATGCTGTTGCTGAAGAGGTAGGGACGGCTGCGTTGGCGCAGCATGTCGATGATTTCCTTCTTGCCGGTGGTGAAACCGCCCATGGCGCCGCCGAAAGCTTTTCCGAGGGTGCCGGTGAGGATTTCAATCTTGCCGCGCAGGTTGTAACGTTCGGTGACGCCGCGGCCCGTCTTGCCGACCACGCCGGCGCTGTGGCTCTCGTCGACCATCACCATGGCGTCGTATTTGTTGGCGAGTTCATAGATTTTGTCGAGTGGGCATACGTTGCCGTCCATCGAGAAGACGCCGTCGGTGACGATGATACGGAAGCGGTTCTTCTGGGCAGCCTTGAGTTGTTCTTCGAGGTCGGCCATGTCAGCGTTGGCGTAGCGGTAGCGCTGAGCCTTGCAGAGTCGTACGCCGTCGATGATAGAGGCGTGGTTGAGGGAGTCGCTGATGATGGCGTCCTCTTCGGTGAGCAGAGGCTCGAACACACCGCCGTTAGCGTCGAAGCAGGCGGCGTAGAGTATGGTGTCTTCAGTGCCGAAGAAATCGGCGATTTTCTTTTCGAGCTGTTTGTGGAGGTCCTGGCAGCCGCAGATGAAGCGAACCGATGCCATGCCGAATCCGCGGGCGTCCATGCCCTTCTTGGCGGCGGCGATGAGTTCGGGGTTGTCGGCAAGTCCGAGGTAGTTGTTGGCGCAGAAGTTGAGGCACTTCTTACCCTTTACCATGATTTCGGCACCCTGGGGACTTTCGATGATGCGTTCATTTTTGTAAAGACCGGCGGCTTCGATGTCAGCCAGCTCTTTCTGAAGATGTTGTTGGAACTTAGTATACATAATTACAATATTTTATATAAGATTTATATACATTATAGAATTGGCAAATATACAAAAAAAAATCGGTTTATGCGTAATTGATGCAGAAAATATTTCTTAGGGCGGTGCTGACGGGTTGGTAAAAAAGAAAGGCCTTGCGAAAGCAAGGCCTTTCTTTGGGGTGGGAGGTGGGGCTCGAACCCACGACCTCCAGATCCACAATCTGGCGCTCTAACCAGCTGAACTACGCCCACCATGCATCTTTTGAAGATTGATTTCAAAAGAGTGTGCAAAAGTACACCATTTTTTCAAACTGACAAAATAAATTTTTTTCACGGAATGTAAAAGGCTAATAAACAATAGAGAAGTATTTGATTTTTTAACCGCCTTCAGTGGGTACAGATGAAAAAAATGTTGTAAAAATGTTAATTTTCCGCTCAGAAAAGCTTTTTTTTGCATTACGGCGTGTATATATTGGATATTTGTGTAAATTTGTAAAGAGGAATAATGACAAACAATCAGCATAATTAACTAACAAATAATAATTTAAAACAATGAGAAAAATCAAATTCATCATCAGTTTTGCAGTTGTGATGCTTCTGGTCGGCAGTTCGGCATTTGCGCAGAAGAAATACAGCTACCGCACTTTCGACAACGACCCCATAGGAGTGCGTGAATACACCCTCGACAACGGTCTGAAGGTCTACCTCAGCGTCTACAAAGACGCTCCACGTATCCAGACCTATATCGCCGTTCGCGCCGGCAGCAAGAACGACCCGAAGGAAACCACCGGCCTGGCCCACTACCTGGAACACATGCTTTTCAAAGGCAGCCATCAGCTGGGTACCACCGATTGGGAGAAGGAGCAGAAATACCTACAAAAGATTGAGAACCTCTACGAGGTGTACCGTCACACCACCGATGAGAAACGTCGCGCCGAGATATACCACCTGATAGACAGTATCAGCTACATCGCCTCCACCATTGCCATCGCCAACGAGTACGACAAGAGCATGACTGCCATCGGCAGCGAGGGCACCAACGCCTTCACCAGCAACGACTATACCATGTATGTGGAGAACATCCCCGCCAATCAGGTCGAGGCCTGGGCCAAGGTGCAGGGCGACCGTTTCCCCAACCTGGTGCTACGCCTGTTCCACACCGAGCTGGAGGCCGTCTATGAGGAGAAGAACATCGGCATGGCGCAGGACAACCGCCGCGTCAACGAGACCATGATGGCCGCCCTCTTCCCCCATCATCCCTACGGCCAGCAGACCACCATCGGCACCATCGAGCACTTGAAAAACCCCTCGATGAAGAACATCCGTGAGTATCACGCCAAGTACTATGTACCCAACAATATGTGTGTTGCCATGGCCGGCGACTTCGACCCTGACGAGGTCATCAAGATAATCGACAAGTACATGGGCAGCTGGAAGCCCGGCACGGTGCCGACCTTCACCAAGGTAAAAGAGGAACCCATCACCAGCCCCATCATTCGTCTTGTCAATGGTCAGGATCCTGCCAGCCTCACCATTGCCTTCCGCATCGAGGATGGCAATGGTAGCCGCGATGCCCTGCTTGCCGACGCCATGGAGATGGTGCTCAACAACGGCTCGTGCGGCCTCATAGACCTGAACCTGAACCAGAAGCAACTCTGCCTGGGTGCCTACGCCGGCACCTACACGCTCAACGACTACGCCGCCTTTATGCTCGGAGGTCGTCCCACCCAGGGGCAGACCCTCGGCCAGCTGCGCGACCTGTTGCTGGAACAGCTCGAGCTGGTAAAGAAGGGAGACTTCGACGAGAGCCTCATCGAAGCCAGCATCAACCAGCTGAAGCTCCGCATCATGAAGCAAGCCGAGAGCAACAACAGCCGTGCCAGCCAGATGGCCTACGCCTTCGTGGAGCACCGCGACTGGGGCGATGTCTGCAACGAAATCAACGAGTTGGCCAAGATCACCAAGAAAGACATAGTGGACTTCGCCAACCGTATCTGCAAGGACAACAACTACGTTATCGTCTACAAGCATCAGGACACCCCCGATCCCGTGACCAAGGTGCAGAAACCTGCCATCACCCCCATCTACGTCAGCCGCGACAACGAGAGCCCCTTCCTGGCCAGCGTCAAGGCTGATGCCGCCAAGGCCAAGCCCATCCAGCCGCAGTTCGTCAACTTCAAGAAAGACCTCCAGAAGGGCAAGACCGCCAACGGCAGCGAGGTGCTCTACGTAAAGAACACTGAGAACGCCACCTTCAACCTAGTGTACCGCTTCGAGTTCGGCAGCTCAGCCGACAAAACCATCGTTCTGGCCTCCGACTTGGTGGAATATCTCAACACCGACAAGCACACCGCCGAGGAACTACAGGAGGAATTCTACAAGTTGGCCTGCAGCTATAATGTCCGTTTTGGATTAGAGACCATCACAGTAAGTGTCAGCGGCCTTGCCGAGAATATGGAGAAAGCCATGGCCCTCGTGGAGGAAATCATGTCATCCTGCAAGCCCGACGACGAGGCATTGCAGATGCTCGTCGAGCGTGCCATCAAGAGCCGTACCGACAACAAGACTAACCAGCGTGCCGCCTTCCGTGCCCTAAACACCTACGGCATCTACGGCGAGCAGTACATCAAGGAGACCACCGAGAGCGATGCCCAATTGCGCGCCTACACCGCCAAGCAGTTGACCGATGCGCTGCACAACCTGTTCACTTACAAGCACCGCGTGCTCTACTACGGGCCGCTCTCGCTCAAGGAGGCCACTGCCGCCATCGACCGTGTCCACACCGTGAAGCCCACCAAGGACGTTCCCGCCAACAAGGTCTATCAGCCTCAGGCTGTGAGCGACAATCAAGTACTCTTCGTCGACTACGACGCCAAGAACACCTACGTCACCGAGTACTTCCGCGGTGAGCATTTCAATACCGCACAGGTACCCGGCATGAACCTCTTCAACGAGTACTTCGGCGGCTCGATGAACGCCATCGTCTTCCAGGAGATGCGCGAGAAGCGCAGCCTCGCCTACAGCGCCAGCAGCCGCTACACCTACGGCAGCGACAAGGACGGCTACTTCTATAACAGTGCCAACGTCATCACCCAGAACGACAAGCTGCTCGACGCCCTCAACGCCTATGAGGAGCTCTTTGACGACATGCCGCAGGCCGAGGCCAACTTCAAACTCTCGAAAGATGCCCTGCTGGCCGGCAGCCGCACCGCTCGCACCACCAAGATGGGCATCATAAACACCTACCTCAACTGCGAGAAGATGGGTTGGAAAGAGCCTCTGCGCAAGCAGAACTTCCAGGCCTACCAGAAGATGACCATGAAAGACCTCGTCGACTTCCAGCAGAAGCACATTAAGGGCCAGAAGAAAGCCTACCTCATCCTCGGCAAAGAGAGCGAGATGGACTTCGACGCCCTCGCCAAATTCGGCAAGGTGAAGAAGCTCACCCTCGACGAGATTTTCGGATATTGACCCTAACGTTGACCTGACCTTAATGTTGACCTTAACCTTGACGTTGAACGGTTTGTGCCGAATAGTCAAGGTTAAGGTCAATTAATATGATTATATATGAAAAGACTGTTGTTCGTTTCAGTTCTCTGTGTCATGATTTCGTCGTGCCACAATAAGTCCATTACAGGTGTTATATATAATGACACCCTGCCGATTCCTGCGGACGGTTACGTTGCTTTGCAGGATGGTCATTTCGTCCTCGACGGTGAGCCGTGGTTTCCGACGATGCTCAACTACAAGGCATTCATACGTCAGGTAGGCGACTCGCTTGAGGTAGTGCCGGCGGACTACTATCATGGCGGCACCTTAGAGGAGCATTTCGACACCATCGTCAGCTGGGGCTTTAATGTTGTGCGTGTCTGCCTTGACGTGTTGGACAGAGATATGGACAGCAGTGCCATGTTCCGTGCCACACGCCGCATGGTGCAGCAGGCCGACAGTGCGGGCTTGCGAGTGATGCTGCTCATCAAGACACCCTTCGAACCCTACTGGCAGAGCTATACCCAAGGTCTGCTACGTCGGCTGTCCGACTTGCCGGCACTGTGGGCATACGATTTCTTCAACGAACCACTCTATTTCGACCCCGTGCCCGACCGCGACAAAGAGGAGGCTGTAGCCATTGCGTCGGAATGGCGCCACTGGGTACGCACCTACGCACCCCACCAGCTCTTTACTATCGCCACTGCCGAACCTATCGAAGTCTTCGAATGGGACCCTTCGCTGCTGCCTGTCGACTTTGTAGAGATGCACACCTACCATCCTTTGAGAGTATTGAGTGAGATGTGGTGGTACAGCCACTACTGCGGCAAGCCCTGGATAGTCGGTGAGACTGGTCTGCCGGCCGACAACGACTCGGTACCCTACGAGTGGCAGTATATGTTTATGTTCAACACGTGGTTTTCCGCCATCTCGCTGGGTGCCATCGGCTACGGCTGGTGGGAATTTCAGGACCATCCGGAGGGTGTGAATTTCGAAGCCCAATACACAGGTCTGCGCGACAGCCGCGGTCATCGCAAGCATTCCGTACCGTTTTTCAGTTATTGGGTCTGCCTCGGTTTCGACGAACATCCCCATCTCCCTGTCAACTACTACAATATGCTGGCATACAGTAATATCATGCTGACAGGTCGGGTGGTCGACAAGAAAAACGGCAATCCCGTTGAGGGGGCAGTGGTGCGTGGATGGAACGACGACTGGTCGGTGGGAATGAACACTTACACTGACAGCAGCGGCCGTTTCACGCTCTACAGCAACGACTACAATGTCCATTTTGAAGTCTCCGCACCGGGCATGAGCCGCGAGAAGTTCGACTGTCGCAATATCAAGTATTCAAATCCGCAAGGCATTGACGCCAGAGATTTGCCCGACAGGAAACGTGAGTATCAGCAGATTGACTACAAGCCCTATCTGAACCATAGATTCGATGACATCGAGTCGTTCAGTATGAATTTCGACTCCTCCCATTTCTTCCGTCACAGCATTGAGGGCGACATGGGGACTGTGAAGTTATCGTCGCTTGTCCTGCAATAGTCCTCCCAATAGCCGACGTGCGCCCTCGACGGCGGCCAGCACGAACAGAGGCGTGAAGCAAAAGAGGTAGCGTGCACGTGCTTCGCAGAGGGTGTGGAACGCTATCAGCATCAGCAGTGCGAAGATGACAATGTCGATGATGCGTCTACCGTTGTCGTCCAAAGCCTCCTGATGTCTTTTCCGTGGCAATGCCGCAAAGAGAGAGATTACCAGCAGTCCGAACCACAGAGTCGTTGTTGCCACGCTCCAGGCCACATAATTCTTGCCGCTGCCCTCTCGTTTGTGGAAGAGGCTACGTGTGGCCTTGGCCACAGGGCCGCTGCGGTCGGGTACCTCCTTGAAGAAGTCGCCTTCGCGACCCCAGTAGAAGGTGCCGTCGCTGAAATTCAGCAGGTTCTTGCGTCCCCAGAGCAGCAGTGTCCCCGACAGCTCAAGGTCGTGGTAGCGTTTGCGCATCTCTTTCATTTCGGCTTGCCGGCGTTCTTTCTTCTTGGGGAAGCTGCGCGAGAAGTCTACATCCTGGGCGCTATAGATGCCTATCGACTGATAGTTGGCACCCAGCATGAGGTAGTGCGATACGCCTAATGCCTTCGATGACTGTAGGTGCAGCGGAGAGCCTATCATGGCGGCGTTGACTACCAGAAATCCTGCCATAACTCCTGCAAGGGCGAGACCGGAGGGCTTTAGCAGAGACTTAAGACCCTTTCGGTTGCGTAGAGTCTCCAAGAGTTTGACCAAGACGACCGACAGCGTGACGAAGACAGTCTGCGGACGTATGTAGTAGCTGAAGGCGGTGGTGGCGAAGACGATAAATATTTTCAGCCAGCGGCACTTGAAAGGCAGCGTGGTAGAGAGCCAGAGGAGAGTCACTGCCAACATGAGTCCCCAGATGTCGGAGTAGGGGATAGACCACCAGGGCGACATCCAGACGAGCAGAGTGTAGAAGAGGTAGGTGAGTATGGCACAGTCTTTGCGGTGCCAGATATGCATGGCTGTTTGGGTCAGCATTAGTGCTGTGAGGCAGGCTCCTGCGGACTGTAGAGCCAGCAGTGGGAACAGTGTCGCCTTGAAGCCCCACAGAGGACCGGTGACGAAGAAGACGGCAGCAAATAGTCGTGTGAGCAATAGGTTGTTGGGTGCCCATTGGAAATACCATCTGAAATCTTCGACCGAGTCGCCTTGAGCCATTGCTTTGGCGGTACCTATTATTTGTTGCACGTCCCAGTCGGTGTGTACATAGTAGCTGTAGACCAAGACCGTCTGCAGGATGGTGATGATGATACTCGTTATGAGCAGCCGTCGGCGGTTCAACTCATTGGACTTGCAGAATTTGAAGCAGAGAAGAGCTAGGAGTACCACGACGGCGACACCTGCCAGCATCATAGGGATGTGGTAGAAGCCGTCGAGCGGCAGCAGCCAGTGCCAGTCGGCACCACGCGGGAAATGGCAGAAGGCGACGATGACAAGTATTGTAGTCATCAGTACCAACCACATAACCGATGCCAACGACATAGTATATTTCTTTTCGTTGCTTTTCATTGTCTATGAGTTGCAGATTGTCTTTTTGTTGTAAGGTTATACATTAACGGAGTAATACAATAAATATTTTATCGTAGCGTTTAGAAACGGTTATGAAGACAATAATGTATATCCACGGTTACGGCAGTGACGGCAATGCCATGAAAGGGCAGCTGTTGCGGCGTATGCTGCCAGAGTGCCGTGTTGTCTCGCCGACCTTCGACTACGACCATGACAGTCCGTGGCAGATACAGCGGCAGATACGCGATGTGGTAGAAAGAGAGGATGTCAGGATGCTCGTTGGCAGCAGCTTTGGAGGCTATCATTCGCTATGTGCCACGACGTTCTTTCGGGGAGTCGTATGGGCAGTCAATCCGGTGCATGATGTGGTCGCCACTATCAGCCGTGTAGTAGTGAATAACGAGGAGGTGCCAGTAGAGGAGAACTCTTTCTTGTCGGAATACAAGCAGTTTGACGAAGAGGTGTTTCTCCGCCAGGTGGCCTTGAACCGGTCAGGCCGGTGGCCTGCCGACAGACTGTTGAATTTTGCCCTCAGTACCGACGATGAGTTGCTGGGAGACCACCGAGCGTTGCTGGAACTCTTCCCGAGCCACAGCAGCGTGGTGTGGAAAGACAGCAGCGGGCATCGTTTCCTGCGTTTCGAGGAGTTGCGGGAGATTCTCAGTGCTTCGTTGCCGTCGGATCGATAAAGCCGCAGCGAATGAGCAGAGCATCGGGATTGGGGTCGCGTCCCATGAAGTTGCGGAACAGCACCGACGGGTGTTCGCTGCCGCCGCGCGACAGGATTTCGTTGCGGAACGCCGTTGCCGTAGTTTTGTCGAAGATTCCGTTCTGTTTGAAGTGCGAGAAGATGTCGGCATCGAGTACTTCGGCCCATTTGTAGCCGTAGTACCCTGCAGCGTAGCCACCCGAGAAGATATGAGTGAATGCCGTGCTTATGCCCGTACCGTCGACGTAGGGCAGTTGAACTATGGTGTTGCGGTGTTCGAAGTCAGATGCCTGGAAGGGCGTATCGGGTTGCAACTCTTGCGAGTCGGCAGCGAGGGAGTGGTAAGCCATGTCGAGCATTCCGAAGTTAAGCTGTCGCAGACAGAGGTAGGCTGCCTGGAAGTTCTCGCTACGTTTGATTTTGGCTATGAACTCCTCCGGTATGTTGTCGCCAGTCTGGTAGTGTTTGGCGAAGGTGTTGAGGAATAGCGGTTCGTAGCACCAGTTCTCCATCACCTGAGAGAGAGTCTCTACGAAGTCGTGTTTCACGTTGGTGCAGCTCACCGAAGGATAGTGGACATCGCTAAGCATGCCGTGCATGGCGTGGCCGAATTCGTGCATGAATGTCTCCACCTCGTCGAATCTGAGCAGTGCCGGCGTGTCGCCTACGGGTTTCGAGAAATTGCAGACCACCTGAATGAGAGGTCGAACCTCCTCGCCGTTGAAATTCCATTGGGCGCGGAACTCGGTCATCCAGGCGCCGCTGCGTTTGTTGGGCCGTGGGAACATGTCGAGATAGAGTACACCCATGAAGCGGCTGCCGTCATAGACCTCAAAGGCGCGGACATCCTCTTGGTAGACTTCTATGGCTTTGTTTTCGTGGAAGGTGATGCCGTAGAGGGTGTTGTAGAGGTCGAAGATGCCTTGCCGCACCTTTTCCAGTTGGAAATAAGGTCGCAGCTGTTCTGCGTCGAAGTCGTACTGCTCCTTTTTCAGTTTTTCGCTGTAATAAGAGAAGTCCCAGCTTTGCAGTCGGAATGTCGCACCCTGTCTGGCGGCGTAGTCCTGCACTTGCTCCACGTCGTGTAAAGCCAGAGTTTGGCAGGCGTTCAACAGTCGCTGTATGAAGGTGTTGACAGTCTGAGGTTTCTGAGCCATGGTATTGGTCAACCGGTATGAGGCATAATCGGGGTAGCCTAGCAGGGCGGCTTGGCGGGCACGCAGGGCGACGATACGTTGAATCACCCTGTTGTTGTCGTTAGTGTTGCCGTGGTTGCCGCGGCTGTTGTAGGCACGCCACATCTGTTCGCGCAGCGAGCGGTTGTCGGCGAAGGTGAGGAACGGGCGGTAGGATGGGGCTTCGAGAGTGAATACCCAGCCGTCCATACCGCGTCGTCTAGCTTCATCGCTTGCGGTAGCGATGACGTTGTCGGGCAGTCCGGCGAGGTCGTCGCTGTCGGTGATGTGCAAGGTGAAGGCGTTTTGGTCGGCGAGGACGTTCTGGTTGAACTGTTCGGTGAGAGTGGTCAGTTGTTCGGCGTTGGCGGCGAATTCTTTTTTCTTGTCCTCGTCAAGGCTTACCCCGTTGCGTACAAAGGCCATATAGGTATTTTCGAGTACCTGTTGCTGTTCAGCCGTAAGATGCAGTTCCTCGCGCCGGTCGTAGACACTTCTCACGCGGTTGAAGAGCACTTCATCCATCCATACGCTGTTTTCGAAACGAGTCAGTTCCGGCATGATATCGATGACGATTTTCTGCATTTCCGGGTTGGTGTTGCACTCGTTGAGGTTAATCAGCAGAGAGCTTATCCGGTCAAGGTGTTCCGAGGCTTTTTCCAAGGCGGCCAATGTGTTGTCGAAGGATGGTTCCTCCTTGAGTTCTTTGATGGCGTTGATGTTTGTCCGAGCCTCTTCGATGGCGTAGCGCAGGGCGGGGACATAGTGTTCGTTTTTTATGATGCTGAACGGCGGAGTCTGGTGTGGGGTGTTCCACTCGGCTGTCAATATTTTATCCATGGTCACAATATTTATTACACTCGAACGTTATTATTCTGATTTTATTACAAACGCCATGAAAAAAGTCTTTATAGTTGTAATGGCCGTTGTGCCGATGCTCTTTGCGGCCTGCAAGGGCGACGATGCCGAGAAGACGGCAGCCTTGAGGAAAGCCGATTCACTACAGACGATTGTCGATGCCAAAGACAGCGAGATAGATGCGTTGTTTGAAGTGTTGACAGAGATAGAGAACAATTTGACAGAGATTTCGACCCGATACAGCCAGGTGAACACCTTGAAACAGAGAAATCCGGAGTTGAACAGCCGTGTGAAGGGGCAAATCACCGATCAACTGGCGGCTATAGAGGCCATGTTGTCGCAAAACAAAGAGAAGATAGCTTCGCTCAACGCCAAGATTTCCGCTTTGGGTCGAGAAAATAGTAAGTTGCAGGAGTTTATCGACAATCTCAACAATCGTATTACAGATCAGGAGAATCAGATATCCACCTTGATGAACGAGTTGACTCTCAGCAAGGCCACCATAAAGAAGCTCTCGGATAATGTCAACGACTTGACGGCAGCCAATCAGGAGAAGGATGATTATATAGCCTACCAGAGTGCCGAAGCCAATAAGGCCTATTATATCGTAGGCAGCTATAAGGAGTTGAAAGAGATGGGTATAGTGAACAAAAGCGGTGGTTTCATAGGACTTGGCAAAAAGCAGAACACCAATAGCGACATGGATGTGTCAAAATTCCAGATCATCGACCGCACCAAGGTGACCACCATTACCATCAACCAGCGCAAGACGCAGGTCATATCGAAGCATCCGGAGGGCAGTTACGAACTGGTGGTTGACGAGAACGACCCCAAGACAGTGGCATATCTCGTAATAAAGGATGTCAATGCTTTCTGGCGTTTCACCGACTACTTGGTGGTGTCGACAAACAAGTGATACAGGTTAGAAGCTGCAGTTGATTCCTAAGCAGAGCAGGAACGGCAGCTGGTCGACGCGCTTGGAAGAGATGCGGTCGTAGTAGAACATATTGTTGCGGTTATAGGCATTGGTGATACTCAGCGATGTCTCGAGGAGTCCACGTTTACCAAAAGAGAATTTACGTTTCAGTCCCAGGTCCAGACGATGGTAGTTAGGCAGGCGTCCGCCATACATCTCGCTGTAGTATACTGCCAGTTCTCCGTTTTCGAGGGTGTAGTCGCTACCCATACCGTTCGTGAAGGAGAGATTCTCGTAGATGCCGGCGGTGCGGGTGAAGGGGAATCCGCTACCGAAGCTCCATCGGCCGCTAACTTCCCATTGGCGTTCCTCTCCGAGGGCGTAGGTGGCCAGTAGGTTGACGGTATGGCGGCGGTCGTAGTGCGGGTTGTAGGTTTGCACTTCGTCGGTACGCTGTACATAGGCGAGAGAGTAGGTAGCCCACAGGTAAAGGCGTTCGATGTCGTAGCAGAAGCTGATATCGAGACCGGTGGCATAGCCTTTCTCGATGATGAAGTCGGTCATGAGATACATCGGTTTCTCGTAGATGCCGCCAGAGGTGTATGCCGGGTCGGTACGGTCGTAGATTTGGTTATGGTTCATCCCGATTAGCTGTCGGAAATTCTTGAAGTAGACCTCGGCATTGGCGGTGAGGTGTTCAATCATGTCGTATTCCAGACCTAGGACAAGGTGTTCGGAGCGTTGCACGCAGCTTTCGACACTTCTGTTTTGGAAGTAAGTGGGCAGGTTGAGTTGTCCCGAGCCGGTGAGGAATCCGTTGAAGAGGTTCACGATATCGTGGTCAGAGCGGGCATCGAGCATGAGTTGGCTGTAAACACCTGCTGCCAGCTTGAGTCGTGTTTTTTCGTTAATGTTGTATTTGCCTGCAATGCGTGGTTCAATGCGTGGTTCGTTGAGGGAAGCGTAGTATACGAAGCGTACGCCCGGGTCGAGCAGCCAGTTGCCCTTACGTACGTTGTAGGTAGCGTAGGCCGACAGAGAAGTAGTGTTTTCATCCTGAGAGCGGTTTACGCCATAGGCATTGGTGTAGCGATATTCGGTGGAGTAGCCCTCGATGCTCAAGCCGTATTTCAGTTTGTTTTCGCCCAAGAAGTTGACTATGGCGAGCGATACGTTGAATCCGCCAATGGAGCTGTACTTGGGTTTACCGCTTTCGTCGTCCATAGAGACCTCGTATTTCGAGTATGCCACGGTTCCGTCGATGAGAGATGAGGAGCCTGTCATAAGTGCGAAATTGGAGCCGGCGCCATAGTTCACCCAGTTGTAGTCGGCCAGGGCTTGATAGCTTTTCACGCGGTCGTCGAAGCGAAAGCCGAAGAAGTTGATTTTGCTGCCCATGCCCGAGTTGATGGAGACTTTGCCGTAAATATCGGTGAAGTCGAACGGGAGTCCGCCGTCGATGTAGGAGTAGAGAGAATTTGAGGTCTTCGAGAGGAAGCTGTTTTTGGCAGAGAGCAGATAGGTGATGGTTGAGGGGTTGCCGTTTTTTTCTTTTTTCAGAGGTCCTTCCAAGATAAGGCTAGAGCCAAAGGTGTTGAGACCTACCTTTCCGGTGTGGCGTTTTTTGTTGCCGTCGCGGGTTGTGATGTCGAGTACCGACGACAGGCGTCCTCCGTATTCGGCGCCGAAGCCTCCGGTATAGACATCGGCATTGAGTATGACATCGGTCTCGAAAATGGAGTAGAGTCCGATGGAATGGAAGGGGTTGTATACTATCATGCCGTCGAGGAGTGTGAGGTTCTGTATCATAGAACCTCCGCGGATGTATAGTTGTCCGCCCTGGTCGCCCGTCGAGTTGATGCCGGGCAGCACTTGCAGGTATTGAGCCAAGTCTGCCTGTCCGCCGATGGAGGGCATCTGTTGTATCTGTGATGAGGTGATTTTCTCGACCGACACCTGAGTCAGTGTCTGGCGTTCACGTACCTTGTCGCCGGTAATTACTACATCTTTCAGGCGCATCGAGGTTGATTTCAGCTGTATGTTGCGTGTCAGCGTTTGGTGTTTCAGTGTCACTGGCTCGTTATATTCCTCGTAGCCTATGTAACGCACTTTCAGGTTGTAGCTGCCATCGGGTATTTTGCTGATGACGAAGTAGCCGTTGATGTCGGTCGATGACCAGTACTTGGTGCCTTCTAGGAACACTTGGGCATAGGGTATAGCCTCGCCTTTGTCGGCGTCGAGCAGCACACCTTTGATGGTGTTTTGGGCCGATATTGCGAGAGAGGTGCAGACAGTAAAAAGTAATAGCAAGGGGATGTATAGTCGGTTTTTCATTTTCAGTGTATTATTTTAAAGATGGTTTCTTTCAGCAGTTCTCCGTCGGTGATGGTACCGGTGTTGCGTATGCCTTTGGAACGCAGGTCGGCGTCGTAGAGATAGCCGATACATGATGCCAGTTTGCCGAGGGAGTAGTTGCGGGCAGCTGTCTCGTAGTCTTTCAGGAAGAAAGGGTGTACTCCGAGTGCTGCTGCTGCAGCCTTGGGGGTCTTGTCGGTGAGCTGGTGGTAGAGCATCACTTTGATAAAATAGCCGTAGAGAGAGGGTAGTACCATTTGGATGGGGTTCTCTTTCGGGTTGGCGGCGAAATGGTTGATGATTCGGTTGCATCGCACCACGTCGCGGCGTCCGATGGCAGTATGTAGTTCGAAAACGTTATAGTCTTTGCTGATGCCGATGTTGCGTTCGATGACGTCTTCGTTGATGACACCTCCTTTTGCGGTGAGGATGAATATCTTGGAGAGTTCGTTAAATATCTTGCCCAAGTCGTTGCCGAGGTACTCTGCTATCAGCACAGCGGCGGTCTGGGTGATGGAGTATCCGTTTTGTGTCACTATGTTGGCAATCCAGTCGGGTACTTCTTCTTCGCGCAGTTTCTTCTTCTCGTAGACGACGCCGTTTTTCTCGATAGCCTTGTATGCTTTGGTGCGTTTGTCCAGTTTTTTGTGGCGGTAGCAGAATACCAGCAGTGTGCTTTTCTGCGGATTTTCAAGGTATTTGGCAAGGAGGTCCCAGTCTTTGTCGATGTTCTGAGCCTCTTTGACGAGTACAAGTTGTACGGGCGAGCCCATCGGGAACCGTTGAGCCAAGCTGAGTACCTGTCCCATGGTTGTCTCGCGTCCGTAGACCACTGTCTGGTCGAAGTCGCGGTACTCTTCGGCAATGATTTTTTTCTCAAAAAAATCGGAGATGAGGTCGATATAATAGTTTTCCTCGCCTGTAAGCAGGTAAACGGGATGGAATTTGCCGGCTGTTAAATCCGAAATTAGTTGTTTTTCAAGTGTTGCCATCGTTTTCCGCAAAAATGTAAAAAACAAAAATACATCTTTTCGTCGAAATGGCAAAAATTATTTTACTCGGGTTATCCGACACAGCCGGTGGCTATAACGTTGTCGGCTGTTGTTGAAGATGCCTGTCGGGTCGAGGGTGTCGCAGCGCACCTCCCCTGAGGCGTGTATGATGGTGTCGTTGCCGGCCACGATTCCGACATGTACAATGCGGTTGTCGTCATTGGCAAAGAAGGCGATGTCGTCAGGGCGGCAGTCCTCGAAGGCTATCCGAGTGCCGCAGAGTGCCTGTTGTGATGCGTCGCGAGGCAATGGGATACCTATTGTTTTGAAGGCCACTTGTACCAGACCGGAGCAGTCGATGCCCATCAGAGTGCGGCCGCCCCACAGGTAGGGGGCACCCAGGAATTGCCGTGCCATGCTGCAGGCTGTCGCTGGCATAGTGGTGGTGTCAGTCCTGTCGGTTAGCCATTCTTTGCGGCAGCTGCTACCTGCCGGCACTGTCAGCCGTTGTCCGTGATACTCAATAGTGCAGAGAGGCGAGTGGATGATGAAATCGGTTTTGGGGATGCTGTCGCAAGGTTCCAGCTGCTTATTGTCGACCCATCCTTCGTAGCCGTCGTAGAGAGAGCGCACTCGGTGCCATCCGTCGACGGAGCCGATAAGCTCCACCACGTCGCCAAACAGCAGTTGGTTGGTCATTTCCGACCGGTGGGTAGGTTCGTTGCGCATAGGCGCTATTGCCAAGAAACAGAAAGCATACATGACCAATGAATTTGTGATTTATAGTTTTCCGAGTTCCACCGAGCGTGCCACCCGTTCCAGCAGTTCGTCGTCTTTGTTGTGTTTTGGGTCGTAGCGTTCCTTCATGTTGAATCCGAACATGCGGGCGAAGGTGTTGTAGAAAGAGGCTCTGAATTTGCCCCGCAGGTCGGCAATCAAGGTGTATGAGGTGTTGCCCGTTTCGCGATCTACCAGTTTTAACAGTACCTTGCCCTGCGAGAAGGTCAGGTGTTCGAGGTCCTCCTGGAATTCGTCGAGTACCTCTTGTTCCACTTTCTTCACGTATTCCTTTCTCATCTTAGCATTCATGCCTGCCATTTCGCTCTCGAGGTCTTGCAGACGCCGTCGGGCTTCTTTAGCGTAGGGCAGAGTCTTCTTGACGTTGCGGATGAGTTTCTGGTTTTTGCGTATCTCCTTGTCGGTCAGCAGTGCCCATTTGGCGGCGACCACAACTGGCTTGAGATGCACAAGAGGGATGGTGTCTCCGTCGAGTACGGTGGCAAGGCTGAGAATCTTGTTGACGCCGTCTCCCATCAGCTGCTGGGCCTGAAGTCCCCTGACGGGGAATACAAACAGCAGAGAACACAGCAGGTATGGCAAAAAATGTCGGCGGAGCATCGTCGGATTATTTTTCCAATTAACTGAAAAAAATATTTTTTCGTATCTTTGCAAAAGTAAAGATTTGTTAAACTTAGCTTAAAAGTTTGATTATCAGTTTTTATTTCCGTCAGTTATCACATATAAATTGCAATGATACAGGATGAAAACCGCCTTTATAACTTCCTCAGTCCTTTAGTTCAGTTCGGGACTCGTTGCCACTACAACCGTTTTGATGTCCACGGCATGGAGAATTTGCCTACCGACGGAGCCTACATCATCGCACCCTGTCATCAGCAGGCGCTCATGGAGCCGTTGGCAGTACTGTGTTTTTCGCCCAAACCTCCTGTGTTCTTGGCTCGTGCTGACATTTTCGCCAAGCCGATGATACGAGCCATCCTTACATTCCTGAAGATTTTACCTGTCTACCGCATACGCGACGGGCAGGAGAATCTGTCTAAGAACAACGATATTTTCGACCATAGCCGTGATGTGTTGCTCGATGGTTATCCGTTGTGTCTTATGGCCGAAGGTCGCCATAACGACCGTCATCATCTGCTGAATTTCGGCAAGGGCATGTTCCGTATTGCCGGCGAGACGCAGCAAAAACTGGGCGACCATCCTCTGTTCATCGTGCCTACGGGCATTGATTTTGATGAATATGAGAGACCGTACAGCAATCTTGTCGTCAATATAGGCAAACCTATACCTGTACAGCCGTTCATGAAGACTTACTGCAGCAATGAACCGGTGGCGCTCAACCAGATGCGAGACTCGTTGAAGAAAGCCCTGTTGTCGCAGATGCACGATATCCGAGACGAAGAGCACTATGACGAAATCATGACTCTTTGCAATGTCGCCAACAAAGAGATGCGCCGTCGTGAAGGACTGGAAAACAGTGCCTGGAACCGATTCCGCATGAGGCAGAAGATTGCATGGCGGATTGAAGCGTTGGCTCGTGAGGAGGACAAGACACAGTTCACCAAGTTTATTGCGAAGAGTGAGACCCTTCGCAAACGCTTAAAGGCATTGCGCCTGAACGAGAAGGTCGCGGCCGAACACAGAAATTTGCCGGTTACGTTGCTTTCGTTACTGCTTGTGGTGGCATTTGCGGTTGCCTTTGTCGTGGTACCTGCGGTGCGATGGATCAGTCTGTTCTGTCTGGTTTGTTTTCCTCTACCTTTCCTGCCGACACATCTGATTGTCAAAAAGCTGATTGCAGACTCTCAGTTCCGCAGCTCGGTGAATTTCGGCATCAGATTCTTTTTCTGCATTCTGTATACCATTGTAATAGGTATTGTCATGGCGTGTTGCGGAGGTGCATGGATGAGCAGGCTGGTCGATTTGGGAGCCTGGTGGGGTCTGATAGCGGTGGGATTGGTGCATATCGAGGCCCCCATTGCCGGTCCGTTAATCAATTTCCTGAAAGGAGTCATCTCCAACAGCCGTTACTGGTTGATGCGTCTCTTCAGAAGCAAGGCCATGCGGGAGGTTGATGCGGTTATCAGAGAGATTGGTGCAGAGATATGACAAGCGAAATTACTGGAAGAGGCCTTCCAGTATTTCGTCGTCTACGAGGTTTGGCATTGTGACTTTGAGTTCGGGGCAGATGTCCATAGCGCGTTTGATGGCGAACATGGCGCCCTCGTTGCGAGCCCAGCTGCGGCGGCTGATGCCGTTGTTGACATCCCAGTGGAGCATCATACGCAGTCGGCGGTCGCAGGCTTCGCTGCCATCGAGTACCATGCCGAATCCGCCGTTCATCACTTCGCCCCAGCCTACGCCGCCTCCGTTGTGGATGCTGACCCATGTGGCGCCGCGGAAGCTGTCGCCGATGACGTTCTGAACTGCCATATCTGCACAGCGGTTGCTGCCGTCGTAGATGTTGGAAGTCTCGCGGAAGGGACTGTCAGTGCCGCTGACGTCGTGGTGGTCGCGTCCCAGGACGATAGGGGCAGAAATCTCCCCTTTGCGGATGGCTTCGTTGAAGCGTGCGGCTATCTTGGTGCGGCCTTCACAGTCGGCGTAAAGTATGCGTGCCTGGCTGCCGACGACGAGGTGGTTTTCCTTAGCTCCTTTGATCCACTGTATGTTGTCGTGCATCTGTTGTTGTATTTCGGCGGGGGCGGTGGCTGCTATCTCGCCCAGCACATCCATAGCGATGTGGTCGCTCTTGTCGAGGTCTTCCGGTTTGCCGCTGGTGCATACCCAACGGAATGGGCCGAAGCCGTAGTCGAAGCACATGGGACCCATAATATCCTGTACGTATGAGGGATAGCGGAAGGCGGTGTGGTCTTCGTTCCAGATGTCGGCACCGGCGCGGCTGCTTTCGAGCAGGAAAGCGTTGCCGTAGTCGAAGAAATACATTCCTTTAGCGGTGAGTTTGTTGATGGCTGTCACGTGGCGGCGCAGGCTTTCCTGTACCTTTTCTTTGAACTGTTCTGGTTGTTCGGCCATCATCACCTTGGCATCTTCGAAAGAGACTCCCACGGGGTAGTAGCCTCCGGCCCAGGGGTTGTGCAGTGAGGTCTGGTCGCTGCCGAGGTCTACCTGAATGCCTTTTTCAGCACAGTATTCCCAGAGGTCGACCACGTTACCTTGATAGGCGAAACTTTTGGCTATTTTTTGTTCGCGGGCCTTATCCACTGCCACGAAGAGTTCGTCGAGGTTGTCGTGTACTTCGTCGACCCAGCCTTGCGTGAAGCGTTTCTGTGTGGCTGCGGGGTTGATTTCGGCGGTGATGGAGACCACGCCGGCGATATCGCCGGCTTTAGGTTGTGCACCGCTCATGCCGCCCAGTCCGGCGGTGATGAAGAGTTTGCCTGCCGTGCCGCCACCGAGTTTGCGGGCGGCGTTAAGGACCGTAATGGTAGTGCCGTGGACGATGCCCTGCGGTCCGATGTACATATAGCTTCCGGCGGTCATCTGTCCATACTGTGTTACGCCGAGAGCGTTGTAGCGTTCCCAGTCGTCCGGTTTGCTGTAGTTTGGAATCATCATGCCGTTGGTGACTACCACGCGTGGAGCGTCTTTGTGGCTGGGATAGAGTCCCATAGGGTGTCCGCTATACATGACGAGGGTCTGTTCGTCGGTCATCTCGCTGAGGTATTTCATGACGAGGCGGTACTGAGCCCAGTTTTGGAATACGGCGCCGTTGCCGCCGTAAGTGATAAGTTCATGAGGATGCTGTGCCACTGCGGGGTCTAAATTGTTCTGAATCATCAGCATGATGGCGGCAGCCTGACGGCATTTTGCTGGATAATGCTCAATGGGGCGTGCATACATAGGGTATGAGGGACGCAGACGGTACATGTAGATGCGTCCGTAGCGTTTCAGCTCCTCGGCGAACTCCAGTGCCAGCATCTTGTGGTGTTTGGCGGGGAAGTAACGCAAAGCGTTGCGGATGGCCAGCTTCTTCTCAGTGGGAGAGAGGATGTCTTTACGCTTGGGGGCATGGTTGACAGTAGGGTCGTACGGTTGCGGTTCTGGCAGCGGATCGGGGATTCCGAGCTGCAATTCAGCTTTGAATTCTTCGAGTGTCATATTATGTTTTTTTTATTATTCACATTTTTTAACAACGCAGTCTATATAGTTTTATTGTATGGATGTACTCTAAAATATGCGAATTTTGTATATCTTTGCAAATGAGAATTGTCGCCGAAATAAGCATTAATTTATTTTTAATCAAGGATATAAATGAAAAAAATCGTCATCTTGTTATTTGTCCTAAGCCTTGTCGGAAGCAGCATCTGGGCTCAAGATAAGCCGGACAAACGTGAACGTAAAAAGAACCTTGTAGTCAAGGAATGGAATACTAAGACAGGGTCAACTACTCCCTATCTCGACAACATGGTCACCTACGACGAGATGGGACGTAAAATTGAAGAGATAGAGTACGCTTCCTATGGCCAGAAGAAAAGGATTGTTTACGAGTATAAAGGCAATTCGAACAAATGCAGCCGCCAGATAGAGTATGACGACAAGAACCATGTGTCGCGCATCAAGAAGTTCGAGTACAATGACGACGGCACCCGTAAGGTACAGTACAACTACAAGCCAAACGGGAAGCTCGAGAGTACTAAGAATTTCGAATATTCTTATAAATGAGTCTTATCGATCAAATGGCACCCATCGGATTGGACGACATGAAGGCTGTCCGACTGATGAACCGTGTGGACCAGAAGTACATGGCGTCGTCAGACGTGTTAGAGGTATTGTTGGGACGCATCGCTGACGATTACTATGTGCAGCATATCGAGGGCAACCCGCTGGCACCGTACAGGACCCTTTATTTCGACACCGACGACCTGCGGATGTACACTATGCACCATAACCAGAAACTCAACCGACAGAAGTTGCGTGTACGCACTTACCGTTCCACCGACACAACTTTCTTTGAAATAAAAAATAAAGATAACAAGAAGAAAACCAGAAAAGTAAGAATCCCTGTCGATGTATGCATGTTCGACAAAGTGTTGGAGATACCTGAAGTGGTGGAATTTGTTGACGAGAACACCCCCTATCCTGTGGCGACACTGCATCCATGCTTGGAGAACCGTTTTGAGCGTATTACGTTGGTGGACAAGGGAATGAAGGAGCGTGTGACCATTGATCACAACATCTGTTTCCATAATCGTGCCACGGGCATTGATGCCGACATCTCGCGGCTTTTGGTGATAGAGGTGAAGCATGAGGTCGGTTCGCCGATGAGCGAAATTGAGAAGTCTTTGCATGAATTGCACGTCCTGCCGCGTCGTATGAGCAAATACTGCATAGGTACAGCCCTGACAGACCCTGGTGCAAAAATTAACCGATTCAAGCCGAAACTATTATATATAAGTAAAATATATGGTGATAAAGTTTAAAGAACAATCACATAAAACCGATAATTTAAAATCCTAAAATATGAATCTTTTGCAGTTAGAATTCGATCCTTCGATTGCCGCTGAGTTTCCGCAAGGCGACCAGTCAATAGACCTGCTTGGAGTACCCCTGTTTGACGGTCCAAGCCTGTGGACATTCCTCATCCGCTTTATGTTCAACCTACTGGTATGTTGGGTGATTACCCATTTCTTGTATTACAGGAAGAGCCATCGTCGTGATTACTATTTCACCTACATGCTCTTCTCCACAACCATCTTCTTAATCCTCTATCAGTTGCAGAACCTTCAGATGGAGATGACTCTGGCTCTCGGCCTCTTTGCCATCTTCAGCATGATTCGTTATCGCACCGAGCAGTTGCCGATACGCGAGATGACCTATCTGTTTGTTCTTATTGGCATAAGCATCATCAACGGCTCTGGACTCACCTCCAGCTACACAGCTTTTGTCATCACCAACGTGTTGATAATCCTTTTAATATGGCTGCTTGAAAGTCTGGGTTTCTCTAAACGGCAGGCTAACAAGATTATCACTTACGAGAAGATAGACCTTATCCGGCCAGACCGTCGCGAAGAGCTGATGGCCGACCTCAAAGCCAGGACGGGACTGGAAATAACCAAAGTACAGGTCGGCAGCATCAACTTCCTCAAGGATACTGCTTTCCTGAAAGTCACCTATGTGTCGGATGATGACGAACCTAATGATATTGACATGATAACCAAATTCAAGAAAAAATAGCAGCTATGAACTATAGATTTCCATCTTTCGGTATTGCTCTTTCATTCTTCTTACTGCTTGCCATGACAGGATGCAAAAAAGACAAGATTACTGTCGTTGACACCGACAGTGACACAACAGATGTCGCTGATGATACTCTGGATACCAATTATGCACGCACAGTCACCGTTACCTTTTCGACTGCTGGCAGTGCTACAGTCAGCGGCATGGGCGATGAACAGTCGGCCTCGATATCGGGCAACGATGTAACCATCACCAATACCGGTTCGGAGAAGGTTTTGTATGTGCTGAACGGTAGTACCAGCGACGGTTACCTTAAGCTTTACAGTGGGAAAAAACAGGGCATCAAGCTGAACAACGTCAGCATTGCCAACTCCCGGGGTGCCGCCATCAACATTCAGGGTCTCAGCAGTACCCCGAACAAAGGCAAACGTACCGACTTCTTCCTCGTGGGCAACAGCATGCTGGCTGACGGCAGCAACTACAGCCTTACCCCGTCGACCGAGGATGAGAAAGCTGCTCTTTTCAGCGAAGGCAAGATTGTGTTCAACGGTAGCGGAAGCCTCACGATAACAGCCATCGGTAAGGCCGGCATTACCAGCGACGACTATGTGTGTTTCAATGACGGTACGGTGAATGTGACGTCGTCTTCAGGCCACGGTGTGCGGGGCAAAGACTATATCCTTGTCAATGGAGGCACACAGGAGGTCTCGGTGTCGGCTAACGGAAAGAAGGGATTCAGCAGCGATTCGCTGGTCTGTTTCAATGCAGGTGCTACAACCATCACGATGACAGGTAACACCGTCGTGGAAAGTGGTGACACCAATCGTGTGTCGGGTATCAAGGCCGATCAGCTCTTTGTCATGAACGGCGGCGTACTGACTATAAGCAGTAGCAGTACCGGCGGTAAAGGTATCAGCTGTGATGGTCCTGCTTACTTCCGAGGTGGCGAGGTCAACATCACCGTCACTGGTTCGAATTTCGGCAGCAGCTCCGGTGGTGGCCACGGACCCGGTGGATGGGGCAACAACAAAAAAAGCGTTGGAGCCAAGGGCATCAAGTGTGACGGCAATATCGAGATTTCGGACGGAGTGATTACCGTCAAAGCCTCCAACCATGAAGGCATCGAAACCAAGGGTACCTTGACGATATCCGGCGGTCAAGTCTATAGCCAGTCGAAAGATGATGCCATCAATTCGGCGTCCACTATGACCATCAGTGGCGGCTACGTGTGTGCCTATTCCACTGGCAACGATGGTCTTGATGCTAACGGCAACCTCTATATCAACGGTGGCGTAGTGTATGCTATAGGCACTACCAATCCAGAAGTATCCATCGATGCTAATACCGAAGGTGGCTACAAGCTTTACATACAGGAAGGTGCCACAGTCTTCGCCATCGGTCCTCTGGAAAGCGGTGCCCAGTTGTCGCAGAGCTGCTACCAGGCTTCGTCATGGACACGCAACGCGTGGTATTCTATGACTGTGGGGGACAATGTATACGCTTTTAAGACCCCCTCGTCGGGCGGTACCAAGCTTGTCGTCACCGGTCCGCAGCAGCCTACCGTCAAGAGCAGTGTCACCGTCAGCGACGGCACAGCAATACTTAACAATATGGTCGTGCTCAATCCTGAGGTCAGTGGCGGGAACAACGTATCGCTATCCAACTATTCGAGCGGTGGTGGCGGATGGTAGAATAAGGCTACAGAAAAGAGTAAGGTTAAGTAAAACAGACTACTAATGAATAAGTTAAATAAAAAAATGATAGTGTTGGCCGCAGTTCTTATAGCTGCGGTACCTGTCGTGACGGCACAGACGGATACAGACCTTGACTCCGAGTTTGGCGGACGGTTTTCCCTATCGCTCGACAAGAAACTGGTGCGCGGGCTGCATCTGAGACTCGAAGAGGAGGTGCGTTTCGACAACAACTTCGGAGCCTTCGACCGCTTCCACACCACGGTAGGGCTCTCCTACAAAGTGAACGACTATCTTAAACTCGGTGTCGGGTATGCAATGATCAACTCGTACAGTTCGTCGAGCGGTGCTTTTAAGAACAACCGTCATCGCTTTATGTTCGATGTCACCTGTGGAAAGCGTTTCGGTCTCTGGCGTCTGTCGCTCAAAGAACGCTTCCAGACCACTTACCGGTCGGGTGAGATGAATGAATACCAGAATCCGCGAACCATGCTGATGTTGAAAAGCCGCTTGAAGCTGCAGTACAAAGGGATAAGGCAGTTCGAGCCATACGCCAGTATTGAGTTGCGTAACATCTTCAATGCCCCGTCAGTCAATGCCTACTACGACGGAACAAATTATCTGACTGAAAGTTACACTACGTCCGGTGAAGCCGGGTGGTTTCTTGACGGATTCAATAAGATGTATGTCAATCGGTTGCGAGGTGCGTTTGGAGCTGTGTACCGCATCAGTAAAAAGAGCAGCCTTGATGTCTCGCTGATGGCAGACTATGTGATGGACTATGTCGTCGATGCCAATGCTGCAGGTACACGACTCAAGTCGTACACCCATGAGACAGGTTTTGTCGGATGGTTGACAGTAAACTACAGGTACGCATTCTGATCACTCGTCACTTGCCGCTCGTAGTTATCGTTGATAACTCATAAGCAGATCTAGTGTCTTGCAAATGCGAGTGTTCGTTTCCGAAATCTCTCCACTGCCGTCTACAGTTACCAAAAGACCTGATACCCGATAGTAGTCGAGTACCGGTGTTGTCTGTTGGTCGTAAAGGTCTAACCGGTGTCGGATGACCTCCTCGGTATCGTCGGCCCTGCCGCTAATGGCTGCACGTTCATGGATGCGGCGGACTAGTTCGTCGCGTGGTACTTCTATGGCTACAACGCAGTCAATTTTGCGTTTCAGCTTCCCGAAAAGAAATTCAAGAGTTTGAGCCTGAGAAACGGTTCGAGGGAAGCCGTCGATAATGCATCCCTCCGGTCTATGAGGCATCCCGTTGCGTTCTACATCCCATGGATCCAAAGCAGCGTCGGGGTCGGGCAATGTAGAGCGCAGTTCCAAGGCACGACCGAGCAATGATACCACTATATCGTCACCCACCAGGTCGCCACGATTCATGATGGCCTTTGCACGCTGACCTATAGGAGTTTGTAATTCAACTTCTTGACGCAGAAGGTCTCCAGTAGAGATATGGAGAAAGTCGTACTTTTCGGCCAGCAGTTGTGCTTGAGTACCTTTGCCGGCTCCGGGTGCTCCGAAAATTACAATGTTTATCATGATATAATTATTTATTTATCAAAATAATGATAGAGTAAAAACGATTTTGTATCTTTTGCAAATATACGCATATTTTCATATTTCCCTACAAAAAAATCATAACTTCATTTTGAAGCAGGTTAAGACACCTTAACCGATTCAAAATGACTGAAATTCTAAAAATATAATAAAAATAGTCCCGTGTCGTTAATATGATATTGATTCTATAGTTTTAATTAAACTTAAGGAACTTGCTTTGCCGCAAGAAATGTCAACATACAACCGGGAATTATGGCAGGTAACATGGAGATAGAACATCATCCGCTACAACCCTTTCTGCCGCACGGGGCACGCTTGCTGATGTTAGGCAGCTTCCCGCCGCCGCAGAAACGCTGGTGTATGGATTTTTTCTACCCTAACCGCAGCAATATGATGTGGGGAATCTTCGGGCTAGTGTTTTATGGTGACTCGCAACGGCTGGTGGATGTCGGTCATAAGACTTTCCGTTTAGACGACATCAAGGGGCTGCTTTGCGAACGAGGCATCGCCATCTACGACACTGCCTGCGCCGTGCGTCGACTGAGCGGCAACGCCTCGGACAAAGACCTTGAAATCGTCGAAAAGACCGACATACCTGCTTTGCTGGCGCAGATACCGCAATGCCACGACATTGTCTGTACTGGACAGAAAAGCTTTTCCGTACTGACCGAAAGCTATGGTGCTACAGTTCCCAAGATGGGTGAGTATAATCGTTTTGTTTTGTCCGACAAAGAAATACGTTTGTGGCGTATGCCATCATCGTCTCGAGCCTACCCTATGCCTTTGCCCGAAAAGGCCAAGTATTACCGTGATATGATGCAAGAAATAGGATTAACATAAACAACAGTATCATGAAAAAAAACAGTCTTATATTTATCTTTGTTACCATTTGTACCGTCCTCCTAACAGGCTGTACGCACGACGACAACGACCCCGAGGTGGCTGCCATGCGACAGCTGGTGGACCGCGTGGTGCCGGAATACTCCAAACATATAGTCCTCGAAAGGATAGACGGTGACAGCGTCGACCGTTTCGAGATAGAGAGCAAAGGCCGCAAG
>FLNY01004846.1_pt1 | contig 31101 bp, 26 predicted proteins | sample 1140381 | NCBI WGS metagenome assembly FLNY01 (sample SAMEA3878172, study PRJEB12797) | bioreactor metagenome | biome: Moose rumen | place: Sweden | collected 2011-10 | reverse complement strand
AAAAAATATCAGGAAGAGCGAAAAGCAGCTCAAAAGTAAGGAGTCTTAAATGGTTAAACAAGATTTATACGATAAAAGCACTATCCGTCTTTTTGACGCTGCTACAGAAGGTGGCTTGAAGGCTGGTGAGCTTGGTCTCGTCACTTCAAAAAAAGGCCTTGGTAAAACATCTGTGCTCGTTCAGTTCGGAATGGACACTCTTTTGCAGGACAAACAACTCGTCCATGTAACATTTGACCTTCACTCTTCAAATGTTATTTCTTGGTACGACGGAATTTTCACTGAGCTTGCAAAAAAGAAGAATGTGGGAAACGCTCAGGAGCTCAAGGAATCTATCGTTTCAAAACGAACGATTCTCAACTTCTCTCTCGACAACTTCTCTCTTTCAAAGGTCGTTAACACGCTCAACGCACTCAAAGCCGGCGGAATCGCTGTTTCTGGCGTTGTCCTTGACGGAATCGATTTTGCAAAAGTTTCTGAGGACGACATTAAGGCTGTAAGCGATTACGCTAAAAAAGAGAATGTCACTGTTTGGGGAGCTTCCACAGCAGATGGTGACAAGCTTTCTGACTCTGTACCGGCTAACCTTGAAGGCTATTTCTCTGCAGTTCTTCACTTGAATCAGAAAAACGACGCAGTTACTGTCGATGTTCTCAAGATTCACGACAAGAAGAATGTTGAGACAGGTCTTAAGCTCGACACAAAGACGCTCTTGATTACAAAGGCGTAACTCGAACAAGGGGCTGTCCAATAAGTTCAAAAAGTGTCATTTTCGGGCTTGACCCGAAAATCCATTTAATTGCAATACAAGAGATTGCCGTGTCGAGCACGGCAATGACTCATACTTATTGGTCATCCCTCCTTTCTTTTATCCCGCACAGCTTTTGCAGTTCGTGCGGGATTTTTTTCGCTTTCTTTTGTAAATCCTGTAAAAACCGGGCATTGAACTTCTTATTCAGATAAGAAAGGACTAATCTTAGCTTTATTTTTTCTTGAAATTTGCCGATAATTACAGAGGTATACTATGGAATCGAACGCAGAACGCAAAGTTCTTTCTTATGGGGAATTTATTCTTCCAAAAAAGAAAAAACTTTCTCAGAAAATAGACGATACTCAGGGAAATTTTGTCCGTGTAAATCCGAATGTAACGAAAATTGTCGTTGATGGAAATAATGTAAGCGTTGTCTCTAAAATTCCAAAATCTTCCGAATCTCCAGAGCTTCCAGAACTCAACGAGATTGATTTTTCAGATATAAAACTATCCGATAATCTTGAGACCTTTGACCCGTTGGTCGATGATTTTATTCTAGAAGAAGAAACCTCACTCGTAATGCACAGAAGCGATGAGATTGCCCGTTTTCTTGAGGATGATCAGAAATCTTTAAATCTTGAAAAAAAGGCGATAAAGCTTCTGAAAAAATATGAAGATAAAGATGCCAGAATTGAAGAGCAGAATTCAAAAATAAGGCGGCCAATTGGCGAAAAGCTTGTCGTAATCATTTCTATTTTGCTTATGGCGTCGGTCTCTCTTGTTACTTACGCGGTTTCCTTTTTTATGTCGCGGGACACACGCGCAAATGCCGAGGAAAACAACCTTGCGATAAATTCTCGAACGGCGGCGGACACGGAAAACCGAATTAACAGTGCAGTTTCAAGTGTCACGATGTTTTTGGATTTGGTCTCAAACTCTTCTTCCGACAGCGAAACAAAAGCCGTGGAAAAGCTTTTCTTTGACAGAAACAAGGACATTGTGGCGATTTTTTGCTCAAAGCCTTCCGCTGCGATAGCGGAAAATCAGGGCCTTCTTTTTTCAAGCGATGCCTTCCTTGTCTCTCATGAGATTGAAAAGGAAACGGTCGCCTCTTATATAGTTCAGGAAAGTGACAGCGCGGAGAAGGCAAAAAACGGAAACTTTGAGATTTTAAATGCGACTCCCTTCTTTAATGTGCCTCTGATTTCTCTTTTCTGTCCCCTTTCTACTACAAGCGGGGAGGGATTTGTCGCCTTCTTGTACTCTACGGGCGAAATAGGTGAAAGTTTTGCGAGCGGAAGCGTGAATCAGTCCTTTCTTGTGAATAACGACGGAATTGTTTTGATTCACAGTGATTTGGAAAAAATGAATTCTGCTTCAGACGAAAGTGAATCTCAAATCGTAAAGGAAATGCTTTCCAGCCCGATGAGTAACGGCCAGATGCCTTTTAAAGACGAAAATCAGGATGAGTATATCGGTGCTTTCAGAAAACTTGGAATCGGAAATGGCGGAGTCATTACAACCGTAAAAACCTCGGTCGTTTTGGAGGGCGTAAGGCGAATCACTTACAGAAATATTTTGATTATGGCTGCTGTTCTTGCCATATCAATTATGATTATCTATTTCTTCGCAAAATCTTTGAGCAGACCTTTGCGTTTTCTTACAGAGGTCGTAAACGAAGTGAACAGGGGAAACTTCAATACCGAGCTTTTTAAGGAGCTGGACTTAAAGAGGCAGGATGAAATAGGAGTTTTGGAGCGGAGCACAAAAAACGAAGGCGAAATCTTAACGACTGTCTCCCGGCTTACAAACAAGGGCGTTACGAAGGCCGTAATTACAAAGCAAATTGACTTTAATCCGCACTTAAAAGACATTACGATTTTCTTCTCGGATATCCGCGGCTTTACCGCCATTTCTGACGGCTTTAAAAAAAGATTCGGTGAGCGAAGTGCTGCCGAAATCATCAGCTTTTTGAATGACTACATGAGCCGAATGGTTACCTGCATCAACAAAACTGGCGGAATCGTTGATAAATTCGAAGGTGATGCAATTATGGCTGCCTGGGGCGTTTTGCGCAATGATGACCTTAACTGGGAGAAAATGAGCACAACCTCTGTGACCCGCATTTTAAAACAGGAGCTGCACGACGAATATGTAAAGGCCGACGCTTTGAGCGCAATTACTTGCTGTGTGGCGATGCGCTACTCTCTTATGAAATACAACAAGGATGCCGAAGCCTTCACTAAGGAGCATGCCAGTGACCCACTCGCTCAGTACAAGCCTCATATTCAGATTGGGGCAGGCTTAAATTCCGGACGGGCGACGGTCGGCTTTATGGGTTCTTTTGACAAAATGGAATTCACTTCAATTGGAGACAGCGTAAATTTTGCCAGCCGTGCCGAAGCTAGTAACAAGCCGTGCGGAACTGACATCTTAATTACGGAAGAAACCTATAATATCTTAAAAAAAGACTATATTCGTTGCGAGGAAAATAATTTTATTATCAGGCCTCAGAACATTATGAACGAGATTATCGTGGAGAGAATTCCCGTTGAATTTGAAGTCAAGGGAAAGGGAAAGCAGCATTTCTACGGTGTCGTGAATATGCCGAACTTCGATATCGCAGAATTCTTTAAGAGTGATAACGGTGACGAGGAATTTATCGTTGACGAGGACTGTGAGAGGGCAGTAGGACCTGCAGGCCCGAAAAATCTAAAGGAACTTAGGGCCTTGCTTGGAATACCAACGCCTGATTTTGATAAGGTTAATCTGGATGCGGAAGAAAACAAAATTCAAGTCGCTGGCAATTGATTTTCTTGTGATTCTTTTCTGTCTGGGTGCCGCGAGTTTCTTCGCTTATCTTTTCTGGCAGGACTTGAATTCATTCACTGTGCGAAGCGACAAAGTAGAAGTTGGAACTATCTCATTCAAGCATAATGTTGCCCAAAGAAAATTCGACGACAGGGTCGTTTGGGAGAGGGTCGCATCCGGAACAAAGCTTTACTTCGGGGATACAATCAGAACTGCGGACTTGGCTCAGGCTATTTTAACTCTTACTGACGGAACTGTAATCGATTTGGGCGAGAACACGATGATTCAGGTCGGCTCGTCCTCAAGTGGCGGAATTCAGATTTCGATTGACGGCGGAGACATTCAGATTGACTCGACAGGCGCAAAAAATGCTCTTGATGTAAAATTGGGCGATGGTTCTGTCGTAAATGTTGACGCCGGAAGCTCCCTTGCGGCAAAATCTGACAGCGAGACAGGCTTGAACAATGTCGAAGTAAAAAGCGGAAGTGCCCAGATTATGACTGAAAGCGGTCAGACTCAAAGCCTTTCTTATGGTGAGAGCGTGAATGTGGAGAGAGGGCAGGAAATTCAAAAAAATGCCGTGACGGTACTTTATCCTCCAAAAGAACTGAAGTTGATAAATGTGAACGAAATTAATGTTCCAGTAAAATTTGAATGGAAAACAAGCGAAGGCGGGAACCTGACGATTCAGACATCAGCTTCCCGTGATTTTAAAAATCTTAAGACAAACAGGGAATTCCCTGGAAACAGTACGCAGCTCGTTCTTACAAGCGGGGTGACTTATTGGAGGGCTTTCACGAATTCTACGAAGGACAGGATGATTGAGGGGAAAATCTCTGTCGAAAGAATCGCAAGCATCGAAGGAATTTCTCCTCAAACCGGAACTTCATTTAAATACAGGGAAACTCTTCCGCGAATCGCTTTTCGCTGGACTGGAAATGAATATGCCGAGCGGTACAGGCTTTTGCTTTCGTCGACTCCTGATATGAAGCAAATTGTTTCGGATTCAGAGATTGCGGGGAATTTCGTAAGCCTTGACGGGCTTGGGGAAGGCGAATATTTTTGGCAGGTAACTCCTTTTTATTCTCTTAACAAGCTGGGATATACGGGCGAAAGTCCGGTTTACTCTTTTAAAATCACAAAAAATCAGGAAATCAGGCGGCCGGAGCTTTCTTCACCAGCGGACAACGCTCAAATTGTTTATCGGGAAAATATTGGCGCAAATTTTATCTGGAAATCTGAGGTCAAGAATGCCTCTTATGATTTGATAATTGCCCGTGATTATGATTTTAACAATGTCGTTTACACCGTGACTACGGGCGAAAACCGTTACTCAAAGGAATTTTCTCCTTCAGAGCTTCATGACGGGACTTATTACTGGAAAATCTTACGGAAATCTTCTGAAGAGGGAGATACTCACCCTGAGTCAGAAATCAGGGCATTCCGAGTTACCCGCTATGTTGCAGGGGACAACAAGCTGCTTTATCCGCCGGAAAATTTCAGTGTTGAAAAAGAGCGTGTTTCAAGCCTTGCTTTTATGTGGAAGCTTTCTGATGAATATGAAAAATCAGGCTCTTCTGCCGTAATTCAGATTTCTTCCACTCCGAATTTTCAGAATATTCAGATTGAGCGCGCGAGTCAGTCTTCGGTTCTGGATAATGTGCGCTTGCAGCCTGGCTCTTATTGGTGGCGTGTCGGCGTTCGTGGTGAAAATGGCGCCCTGGCTGGAATCACTCAGAGCAGAATGTTCACGGTTTTGTCAGAGCTGACTCCTCCTGAAATTTACAAGCCTGCTCAAAACGAGGAAGTGACGGTCTATAACTGGGCTCCTGTCACACTTGCATGGAAAAGCGTAAGCGATGCCCAGTATTATTCTGTTAAAATCTCAAAGGCTAACGGTGAAGTCGTAAAAAGTGTCGGAGAAGTCAGAGATACGCAAGCTCAGTTTGTACTTGAGGATGGAAATTATGTTGCAGAGATTCAGGCAATAGCTTCTGCTTCAAGAATTTCAGTTGCCGCAGAAAGAAGCTTTAGCGTACGCTCTCCTTCAATGATTCTCGCTCAAAGTCCAAGCGACAACACGAGGGTTTCAGGTCTTACTGCTTTAAGAAATCCTCTCGTCTTTACTTGGGTTCCGGGAAAAGACAGAAGCTCGTCATATAAATTCGTCCTCTCAAAAAAGCAAAGGGACGGCTCATCTCGTGTAATCGAATCAATCGACACGACAAGAACTAGCGTTTCGATGAACAGGCTCACGGAAGGAAGCTACATCTGGAAGATTGAGGCAAGCACGAGGGAGGGAATTCCTATTGATTCTGCGATAATGCATTTTTCTGTTGATTCTGTTCCCGATTTGGAAAGCCCCGCTTTAATTTCACCAGGGCAGAATTTCGTGATGACGGGCGATTATCTTAAAAATCACCGCACCATCGAATTTTTATGGGCCGAAGTGAGCGGGGCTACGGCTTACACATTCACCCTTTACAAAAAAGAAGCAAATGGAAAGAGCCGTGTAATTTTTACAGAGCGAAATACGAAGGCAAATAGTGCCAGAATCAAGGACCTTTCGATTCTTGATGTCGGCAGCTTTGAATGGACTGTAACTCCTTTCTCTTATGCAAAGGACGGTTACTTAGAGCAAAAGGGAAGGGCCTCTGCGCGCAGCTTCCGAATCAGTTTTGACTCGCCTACAAGAGTCGAAACCATTACTCCGGGGAAAATGTATGGAAATTAGAAATATATTGCCCCGTCTGCCGTCAAAAATCTTTGCTATACTTATGACTCTTTTCGTTGTCTTGCACTTGTCTGCACAGGAAGCTCTCTTCTTGCAGAAAATCCAATGGAAATCTAACGCGAACGCACTTGAATACAAGGTTGAAGTTCAGAATGTCACGACCGGCCGAAGTGAAAATATAAAAACTGACAAAACATCAACGGAGCTTTCTCTCGCTCCAGGAAAATATCGCTACAGGGTTACGGCCTACGACTTTTTGGGAAAAGAATCCAGCGTTTCTGCTTGGGCGAATTTTGAAGTCTTTAAGGCAAATACCCCGAAAATTACGAGCGTTGACAGAAATATCAGCACTGCCGAAGGGGAGAGCCGTGTCGGAATCAATGTGAATATTTCAGATATAAACGCTTCGTCAAAATTTGAACTTGTGAGCGAAGACCTTGAAGGCTCGATTACTCCCAGTGAGAGGGCTAAAATCGGAAGCACAAGCTCCGAGACGGGAAATATTACCCATCTCGATTTTAAGAATGTTCCTCCTGGAAAATGGCGCCTTCGTGTAACAAATGCCAGCGGACTTTCTTCTGTGAGCGAGCTAATCACCGTTACGGGCGAAAAAACTTACACCGAGGCGGAGGTTGCGGCAATAAAAGCAGAGACGGAAAAAGCCGCAAAGCGAGAATTTGTAGAAAATCTTGATGAATATATCAGAAAAGCCGAGGAAGAGAGAATTGCCCGGGAAAAGGCAGAAGCCGAAAGAATAGCAAGGGAAAAAGCGGCGGAGGAAGAGAGGCTGAGGCTTGAACGGGAAGAGGCTGAGCGGAAGAGAATCGCCGCCGAAGAGAAAGCCAAGCTTGAACGGGAAGAGGCTGAACGGCAGAGAATCGCCGCCGAAGAAAAAGCCAGACTTGAGCGGGAAGAAGCCGAGCGGCAGAGAGTTGCCCGTGAAAAGGCGGAGGCGGAAGAAAAAGCGCGTCTTGAAGCCGAGAGAATCGCCAGGGAAAAGGCAGAAAAAGCCGAGGCAAAAAGGCAGGCAAAATTGGCGAAAAAGAATCAGCCCTACGAATGGAAGGACATAAGTCTTGTCGGCGGGGCCGGTTACACAGTCAGCCTTTATGACTCAAGAATCAGGGATTATTATGATAATTATATGACTCCTTCGCTGAATGTCAGGGCGAAATTTTTGCCTTTTAAGGGCAGAAGCAATAAATTTGGCTTTGAAATCGGATATATCGGAAATAGATTTGAAAGTGAGACGGAATTTTATTCGGCAGAATTGATTTCTAACATTTTTGATGTAAAATTACTATGGCAGCATAAGCTTGTCGGGAACCTTTTTTTGACTGCCAAGGGCGGACTCGGATTTGATTATATTCAAAAAAGCATTGAGTACACCTCTGCCCAGGACTCAAATAAAGGTTTGTCATCGCAGGTTTCCTACATATATCCTGTGGCAGCCGGGGGAATTTCTCTTTTTTATATTCCGTGGAAATTCATAGTCCTTGAACTTGGGGCGGATTTTACCCATGTCCTTACGAGTTCAGCTTCAATGGGCTTCGTAACTCCATACGCAGCTCTTGGATTCAGGTTTTAGGGGAATGTTTATGTCATATTTGAAGGATAGATTTCTCGGTTCGCATCACTCACTCGAAATGACAAGATTCTCTCGCTTTTTTTTGATTTTTCTTTTTTTGTTTTCAGTTTTCAATTTTTTGGCTTGTGATTCAGATGCTGATTTGCTCGATGATTTAGACAATGACTTTCATACGAATTTCACTTACTATTCAGAAAATCCTTCTGAAAATGGTGATGTGGATTTCAGGCAGGTTTCTTATCAGATTGGAACAAAAATCACTAAATTTCCGACATATAAAGACTCTAAATTTAGTGATTTAAAAACCGGCTACAAATTTGAATCCTGGTTTTATTATAACGGCTCTGAGTCTTCAGAATTACCCGATGGCTGGGAGCTTAATGAGGATGACGGAACCGTCACTCAGGCTCTCGTAACTTCCTCACCGGCATCTCTTTTTGTTGCTGACTGGGAGCCGATTGAGTATACAGTAGCTTTTTACGCTAACGGCGGAAGCGGCGAAATGGAAAGTCAGGTTTTTACCTACGATGAGGCCCAGACTCTGACTAAAAACACCTTTGAGAGGGAGAATTATACTTTTATCGGCTGGGGACTTTCTGCTGATCAGTCTGCAAATGTCATTGACTATCTTGATGAAGAAAGCGTTTTAAATCTTTCAAGCACAGAAGGCTCTGTAGTAAATCTTTACGCACTCTGGCTCAAGGACAAGGTCACTGTCACTTATCACGGTAACGGCGGAACTTACACTGACGAAAACGGAGATGAAATCAGCGAGTACTCACAAATTCTAAAATATTCTGAGGTTGTTTCAGGCGATGTTTATCTTGAGGCCAATAAATTTAAAAAAGAAGGTCATAATTTCTCTGTCTGGAACACGAATCCTGAGGGAAGTGGAAAATCTTACTCTGACGGCTCTTGGATTACGACGGCGACTTATCCTGAGACAGATGTTGATTTTTACGCATTCTGGAATCCGATTTATTATGAGGTGAATCTTTTCAAAAATGATGGAAGCTCTGACTTTGAAACATACTATGTAGCCTGGGGCGAGACTCTCGAAGGTATTGAAGCTTTGAGTCGAACGGGCTACGACTTTAAGGGCTGGTATACTTCAAGCGATGACGGCGGAAGCCTAGACAGCGAATTTGATTTTGCTACAGTCATAAAGGAAGACTTAAATCTTTACGCAAAATGGGAAGAGCAGTCTATAACGATTCATTTTGACAAGAATTCAAGCTCTGCCAGCGGCACGATGGCTGACCGAACCTTTGTTTATGCAGATTTTTTTGATTCTGACGGAAATCCTCAGTGGGTTTCGATTGATTGTGATTTCACTCCTCAAAACGGCTATATGTTCAATGGCTGGAGCGTAAACTATACTTACGCCGGTTCTGGTTATGAATCTGTCACTTGGGGGCTGGATGCTTATCTGTGGGAAACTATCCGAAATAATGAGAGCGGAAATGTCGAGCTTACTTTCTATGCGACCTGGGATGTTCAGCATTATGCTGTCAATTTCGAGCTTCCAGATGGAGGCGTGTGGACAGATACGGAAGATGTTAAATATCAGTATCTAGAAGCCGGCTCAAAAGCGACAAAACCAAGTGAGCCCATTAAAACCGGCTATGATTTTGACGGTTGGTTCACTGAAAGCCTTTACAATAGCGGCGATTTCTCAAATCCCTTTGATTTTGATTCAGAAATTAATGATAATATTTATCTTTATGCTCATTGGACGGCTCAGAGCCTTACTATTTCTTATGATTCAAACGGCGGAATCGGCTCTATGAGTGAGCAGTCTCTAAGCGGGGATATTCTTCCTGTGAATCTTGAGCCGAATTCATTCAGCAAGGAAGGCTATGATTTTAAGGGCTGGGCCACAAGCCTGACGGCGACTTCGGCGACATATTCAGATGGCGAGGAGATTTCAGAAAGCAACTGGGATTCGCTCAGAAGTGGCGAAAGCATTACTCTTTATGCAGTCTGGGATATTCAGAAAAATGATGTTGTATTCGTCGATTCTTTGACAAGGGAGGCAATAGAATCTCAGGAAATTGAATATGGCGGAAGAGCAACAATGCCCGATAATCCGGTAAAAGAGCATTATACTTTCTTGGGCTGGGATTCTGAGGGGGAGACTTCAGGAAGCCTTGTCAGCGAATTTGATTTCAGCACGGAAATTACAAGCTATATTCAGGTTTATGCAAAATGGATGCCCGAAACATACACCCTGACCTTTGACGGAAACGGAGCGGCGAGCGGCTCAATGGACTCAATGACCTTTACTTACGGTGTCAGCCAGGCTCTTAATACAAACACATTTGTTCGGACTGGATATAATTTTACCGGCTGGGCGACAAGCCCTGCTTCTTCAACAGTAGTTGCAGGCGACGGCTCTTATTATTCAGTCGCGGAAGATATGACCTTGTACGCTGTATGGAGGCAAAGGGCGAGCACAAGCAACATAAACCAGCTTGTAGTTACAATTGATGAAGAAAATGAAACGATAACCTTTGCTGCCGGCGGACTCTATAATTCATGGACCTGGCTTGTCGACGGAACTACAAGCGGAAGCGGAGAAAGCATTACTCTTTCATTTGATGATTATTCAGATGGTAAAAATCACTTTGTTCTGCTGGTCGGGGTTTCTGTCGGTTCTGACGGCGACACTGAAAGCAACGCCGAGTCTGCGAATTTCAAGATTTTGCCAAAAAACTAAAACTGTGAATTAGTAATGGAAGCCTCTAATTTTTTTGGGATAAAGCTTGGACTTCATCAAGAGAAATTTCTAGAGCTTGGGCAATTTGCTCATTTGTGAGTATGTGCATTGCAAGTAAGTTCCTGACCGCATCTACCGCTTTTTGGTGAGCGCCTTTTTCTAAACCTCTTTTAAGGGCGTTTTCCATTCCAGTGTTGTAATCACGGCGGGCGGTGTCGATTGAGTTTTGCCGGAACCATGCGGCGTCTTCCTTGCTCATTGTCGTAACTATAAAATCGGCTGCCATAATGCCCTCCTCGGTATTTGTAATTTGTCTGATATAATTTTGCTGATTTTCGCAGTCTGCGTAAGCAAAATACAAGCCCCACTTTTCAGCTTTTGACAGTTCGTTGATTGGCGTTCCGAGCAGGGACTTGATTTTTATCAAATCAAGAAAGATTACATTCAGTCTGTCTGATAATTGTACCCCTCGTTCATTCCTCATAGTATACCAGGAAAACGGCGAATTGTCATCTTTTTTGTCCGTACTCACAACATTTAGGACATAAAGGAATGCTTCGACGAATAAAACCTACTCTCAAACTGCCTGGGTGTCAAGAAGCCCAGCCCTTCATGCGGACGCTGGTTCTCGTACTTGAAAATCCACTCGTCGATTATCTCCTGCATCTCTTTCGCGCCCATCGGCTCGTAGTGGTAGTCAAGGCACTCGGTCTGCAGCGTGCCTATAAACCGCTCTATGAAAGGCTTGTCCTTCGGCCTGTGCGGCCGGCACCAGTACTGCGTTATCTTCACGCCATCGGAGGCGAGCCACTGCTCCGCCTCGCCCTTGTTCTCGCTCCCGTTGTCGTTGATTATGATTATCGCATCGCCGAACCGCTCCCTGATTTTCTGCAGGGCGACCTTTCCGCTCCTTGAACTGCACGATGTCGAGACATATACGACCGGCCGCCTCGTGTACTGGTCTATCCCACACAGTGCGTAGAGCTTTTTGCCGGGCAGGTTTATGTGCTTCATGTCGAATTCGATGATTTCATTCGGCTTCGTAGCCCGCAGGTCGTACGGCTTCCTGCGCCTCTCCGCCGTCTTCGCGGCCTTCCTCTGCCTCTTCCGCCTCGCCTTTATGTCCGCACGGTAGAACATGCCGTATTTCCTGATTATCCTGCCGATTGTCGCCGGACTTGGAACCTCATCTTCCGCCATCTCCCATGTGAGAACTACGCGGATTTTCTTCGCAGACCAGGACGGGTTGTCCTTCCTGATTTCCCTGATTTTCGAGACGAGGCCCATGCTGTATTTCGGCTGCCTCTTATTCCTGGGGCTGCGGCTTTTTGACTCCAGCATGCGTACCCCGCCTTTCCTGTAGCGGGAGAGCCACCTGTACAGGTACGAGCGGTGGATTCCGAAGTGGCGGCATGTCAGGGCCGCATTCCTTTTCCCGTCCGAGCTGAACTTCCCGGACTCCAGCCTGTACCAGTCGATGATTCTGAGCCTGTGCCTTGCCTCCGTCGACAGCCTCTCAACGCCGGCTGCCAGTTTCCTTTGTCCGGGAATCCGTGTTATTATGTGTGTGGGACATCCTGTGTGCATTCTCTGCCTCGTGCGAATATTTTTTTGGTCGAAAACATTCTACCACGGACAGTTTTTTTTGTGCGCGGGGTGTCCTATTTGTTTGTGAGTTTGGTCACTTTTTGGAACTCGAAGTTCAGCAGTGAAATCTGGTAGACCTTTTTACTGTCCCAGTTGCTTCCTTTTTTGGAAGATGTGCTCAGCAAGCGTGCAACTTGCGTTTCCGCCCGACAAGCATAATCGTAATCTTCTTGTCTGTTTTGTATTTCAATGTCAGCCTTTTCCCCATCATCAAAAATGACGGAAACATCAAAGCTCATTTGTAGCTGATTCAGGATTTCTGTAGCAGGTTCATTCGGCTGAAGTTCAACATTTGAAACTTGTTTCCCAATCATCGCCGAAAGAAAACTCCGCAGTGCAAGACGGGACTCATCGGTGTCCTGAGTAAAAATCGCCTTGAAAATGGCATCGTTCCGCGGGTTTAAAAGTGCCGTTGGACTTGGGCGTAAAGTATGTGTCATTTTTTCTCCCATATCTACAGTAAGTAATGAAAGGAAAAGCGATTTTCGGCAATTAAAGACGATAAATTTTTGTTATATCTGGAAAAAAAACAAAGTTTTTCTTATCAAAAAAAGTTGATAAATATCAATAATTTTAAAAAAATCTGTTGACAGATAAGAAGTGTGGCCTTAATATTTATTTATACCAAGAAAAGACGGTATATATCAAAAATTATGGATATAAGGATTTATCTGTCATAAATTCTTAGGTAAAAAAAGGAGGAATTATGAAAAAGTTTTGGAAAGGCGTAGCGTTAGCCATTTCGCTCGTCTTGGCCGCATCTTTTGCAGGCTGTTCTTCTGACGGAGAGGAAGAAGAAGGAAAAATTACCAGCGTCACGATTAGTGAATCTTCGCTGACTCTTGTATTCGATGATGAAACTTCAAAGTCTACGACATTAACTGCGACTGTTGTCGGAACTGCATCTGACAAAACTGTAAACTGGACTTCTAAAAATGGATCGGTCGCAACTGTATCGAATGATGGCACTGTCACTGCCGTGGCTGAAGGAAGCGCAACAATTACTGCGACATCTAAATCCGATCCATCAAAATCTGATGTTTGCGAAGTTACGGTAATTTCTAAGGCGTTAAAGGATCTTGCCGAAAACAGTGCCGGAACATACACAATCGATGGAACAACAATCGTAATTTCTTCTGACGGAAAGATTACCGCAACTGATTCAGAAGGAAATGCCGTAGATGTTTCTGTTAAGTCTTCTGACGGCAAAGTAACAATTACTGTCGGTGAGAATAGCTATACTGCTTCTTTGACAGAAGAGGGTGGAATTGATACTTCTAGTGTAAAGGATTCTAAAGGAAATGCTGTTGATGTGGAGTATACAACGGAAGGTGATTCTTGGATTGATGATGATACGCTCACACTTGTTGGAACTGCATGGTGGAATGCTTCAAATGGTAAAACTAGTGATTTAGAGCTTGAGGCTGGTGCTAGTGTTACATATACATTTAAGGTTGAAGCAGACGGAGCGGATTGTTTAGTTGAAGCAAATGACTCTGCTGCGACAGCTCTTTATCTTTCTACTACTTCACAAAAGACTGCTTGGGGACCAGATAATGCTTCAATGGAACCTGATAATGCTGGTACACAAGAGCTGAATGTTCTTAAAGCTGGAAATATTTATGCTGCGACAGTTATGTATGATGGCAGTGCTGTTACCATTACATATTATGATTTAGGAACTGATGGAAGTGAAAGTACGGTCTTGTTTACGACAAAAAGTACAGCTACTTTGACAGCACCGATAAAAGCTCGCTTCGTTGCTGAAGCAGGTACTTTTTATGTTAAAACAGATTTTGAAGAAGGCACTAAAACTCTTGAATCAATCAAGCTTTATTCAGATTCTGGCCTTACGACAGAAATTTCATCTACGACTTCTGTAAAAACATTTACAACTGGTTCAAAATTCTCTGCAGATGGTGTTTATGTTGTTGCAGTCTACGATAACGGAACTAAAAAAGATGTTACATCTTCCGCAAAATTTTATATTGAAAATGAAGAAGTAACATCTGATTCTGTTCTTACGATTTCTAGTGGAGAAACTGAAGAAACAAAAGTTGTTACTGTAAAATATACAGACGATGATGTAACACAATCTGCGACATATACAATTACTGTAACAGATGCTGTTGTGCTTTCTAAGATTACCTTGGATACCAGTGCTGCCACGACCACCTTTGTAAAAGGCGCCTCATTCAGCTCAGAGGGGGTAACTGTAACAGCTACCTACAGCAACGACAGTACGAAACCTGTGACAGATGTAACCTGCACTGGCTATGATATGTCTGTAGCAGGGCAGCAGACAGTCACAGTAAGCTACACCGAAGATGAAGTGACCAAAACTGCAACCTACAGCATCGTTGTGCAGGAAGCGCTGCCGTATGCAGTAAGCGGAACAATCGCAGCAAGTACAGAAGTGTCGCCTGTTGCCGTAACGAGCGCAACGGGAGCAAGCGTAAGCTTCTGGCTTGACCTTGCAACGGCTGTGACAGACGCAACTTATGAATGGGAAAGCCCTCTTAAAATCACAGACGGAAGCAACACTATCTGGATTGATGTAGGTCCTCTTGGAATTTGGCTCAGTGAAGGTGGAGCGAACATTTTTGAAGGAAGTGCAACCCGCGGAAGTGACTACACGGCAGACAACTGGACTCTTTTCTGCCAGGACGGAAATGCTCAGTATGTAACAATCAATTTTGGCGCAGACGGAAACATCACATACTACAAGAACGGACTTGCAGCCCTCACATACGCCGCTTCTACAGCAGTTGCAGATGGTATAACGGTTGCAACAGGCTGTGCAAAGGCAATAGAGATTCTTGCGTCAAACGGCTGTGTTTTAGCAGCAACGCTTGATGACGCAGAATACAGTCTGTACGATGCTTATGTAACAAGTGCCCTCACCGCAGACGAAGCAAAAGAAAGATTCCTGTCAGCATTCTCTACTATTAAAATCGATACAACAGTGGCCGCAGCAAGTTTTGCAAAGAATGATACATTCTCTGCAAGCGGAATAAGTGTAACCGGTACAGACTCACAAAATGTGACATTTGACCTTTCTTCTTATGCGACAGTAGACAGCAGTGCCGTAGATATGACGACAGCCGGAGATTATACCGTTACCGTTACCTGCGGAAGCGAAAGTGCAACATATACTGTAAAAGTAAACGATATTTCACTTTCAAAAATTGCGCTTACAACTACAGATGTTCAGACCCAGTACTACACAGACGGCACTCATGTTCCGGTTCTTTCCACAGACAACCTTGTAATAACTGCAACATACTCAGATAGTTCAACTGCTACAATTGATGTTTCAAATGCAGAAGTTTCATCTCTTACTGCAACAACAGGCACTCAAACAGTAACCGTAACCTACGGCGGACAGTCAGCGTCATACGATGTTACAGTGTCCAGCCTTACAGAAAGTGCTGCCAGCTGGAGCGGTGATATTACTGGTGGAGCATGGTGGACAGTATTTGCAGGAAATGACCTTCAGGCCGAAAGTGGCAAGTCGTTTACAACTAAAATGAAAATCACGGCAGTTAATACAGATAATGCGGTTACTGAAACCGGTGGCGTTCCAAATTATCAGTGTGCACCATGTGTTATTCTGAGACAGTCAGACAGCATTGAATATGCAGTCGTCAGAGCTGATAATTATGGCTGGGGAAAAAGCTATGGTTCTGCAACGCTTTCTTCAGACTGGGATTGGGATAATTTTAGCACTTATATTAACGGTTCTACGCTTACAGTTACTGTTTGTAACTATGGTGATGGAATTGCAGATATAAAATACGATTTTACAAAGACTGTTGATGATACTACAACAACACATTATCAGTATTACACAGGTCTTCCGATTACAGTTAGTAATGCTTATGTAAACCTTTGTTTCCAGTACTGTGATGCAACTTTTGAATAAAACTCGCTAAAAAAACACACTCCATCGCCCGCCGAAGCTTGCTTTCCTCGCAATCTTCGGCGGGCATTTTTGTTATCTCGTCCTCGCTAACCGTGCATAAAGAAGATTTTGCGTTCATACATCTTGTCGTTCCTTAGTCCGCTTGGCGTAACGGCTAACGGGATTTTCTGCCTTTTGCCATAATGCTCTGTTTTCGAGTGCGGTGTTTGTCTCAACCTAATCTCAAGGCTCTCCGCATTCGGAAGCTCCCTTATAATAATAGGCAGGGCAAAAACCGCCATGCTTTGTTTTTGATAGATTTTTCCACAAAAAGTAGTATAATGAAATGAATATCAATTTTCGGAGGTATCATATGCCATATGCAGTTGTTGCGGAAAAATTAAAGACAGTTCCTGAGTATTATATGGAAGAAGTCTCAGAGTTTTTGGATTTTCTACTTTTTAGAAATCGAGAAGAATCCTCTAAAAATGGTCTTGATGAAGCAATCGCCGAAGTAGAACATGGGGATGTAGAAGTTTTTCGATAGTGATTTTTATGCGTTCATAAGTCTTGCCCTTTGCCGACGGCTCGCCAGATTATAAATTCTCTTTGGATAGAGCCTGAACTTCCTCAAGTGAAATCCCTTCGGCCTGCGCAATTTGCTCATTTGTGAGTATGTGCATTGCAAGTAAGTTCCTGACCGCCTCAACCGCTTTTTGGTGAGCGCCTCTTTCTAAACCTCTTTTAAGGGCGTTTTCCATTCCAGTGTTGTAATCACGGCGGGCGGTGTCGATTGAGTTTTGCCGGAACCATGCGGCGTCTTCCTTGCTCATTGTCGTAACTATAAAATCGGCTGCCATAATGCCCTCCTCGGTATTTGTAATTTGTTTGATATAATTTTGCTGATTTTCGCAGTCTGCGTAAGCAAAATACAAGCCCCACTTTTCAGCTTTTGACAGTTCGTTGATTGGCGTTCCGAGCAGGGACTTGATTTTTATCAAATCAAGAAAGATTACATTCAGTCTGTCTGATAATTGTAACCCGCGTTCATTCCTCATAGTATACCAGGAAAACGGCGAATTGTCATCTTTTTGGAACTCGAAGTTCAGCAGTGAAATCTGGTAGACCTTTTTACTGTCCCAGTTGCTTCCTTTTTTGGAAGATGTGCTCAGCAAGCGTGCAACTTGCGTTTCAGTCCGACAAGCATAATCGTAATCTTCTTGTCTGTTTTGTATTTCAATGTCAGCCTTTTCCCCATCATCAAAAATGACGGAAACATCAAAGCTCATTTGTAGCTGATTCATGATTATCTACAGTAAGTAATGAAAAGAAAAGCGATTTTCGGCAATTAAAGACGATAAATTTTTGTTATATCTGGAAAATCGTTAAAAGTTAATAAATTTATTTACTAAAAGTAAAGGTTGCCGAAATACTGCCTGCACGAGGCAGGCAACACGGAGGTTGCGTTGTTGTATTTGGAAAAAACAGCCGATAATCTTTGTATGAACAGACATTTATTTTTAGCCGTCAAGTGCTTTTTTTTCTTTTCTGTGATTTCTTTAGTGACTTCACTCTTTTTTTCCTGCGTGACTCCGCCACAAAAAGAAGAGTGTTCCCGTGAGCTTTTAGGAAACGGAATCAAAAATTCAGGGCAGCTCGTTAAATTTTTTATGACTCATAAGAGTGATGGAGATGAGGAAAAGGCGAGTCGTCTCGCAAAATTTTATGTGGAGGAAGCGGCAATCGAAGGAATCAATTCTGATGTCGCATTCGTTCAGATGTGCCTTGAAACAGGTTTTTTGGGCTTTGGAAACCTTGTATTGCCCGAGATGAATAATTTTTGCGGGCTTGGCGCGATGGATGCCGAACACCCCGGAGAATATTTTGAAAGCGAGCAGATTGGCGTGCGCGCTCACATTCAGCATTTGCAGGCCTACGCAACTACAGCCGAAGTTTCCCTCAAACAGGAGTGCGTAGACCCAAGATACAGCTGGCCGCACAAGGCAAAATTTGCCCGCACTGTGGATGAGCTTGCCGGACACTGGGCTACTGACAGCGAATACGGCGTAAAGCTCAATAATCTTTTGTCAGAGCTTTCTGGTTTTTAGGCAATAGTAGTTCCGACATATTCCTTGTTTTCAAGAATTGCCCTGGTATTCTCAATGTTTTTTCCGCCGGCACAGATGACTTTTAATCCAAGCTCCTGTGCTTTTTTGCTTGCGATTGGGTCAAAGGGGCAGTTTTTTCCAGGAACCCATTCGTCTCCGACCATTTTTCTAAAATCTTCCCAAGAAATCGTGTCGAGAGGCTTTGCATCTGGATTCTTTCTCGGGTCATCAGTGTAGACCTTTTCGATGTTCGAGAGATTTACAACTGTGTCTGCACCGAATTTTTCTGCCAGAAGAACGGCATCGTTGTCGGTAGAAAAGCCCGGTTTCCAGCCAGCGGCAAGCAAAATCTTTCCTGTGAAATCCTTTGCGACAGTCGGGTCTGTCACGACATCTTCCTTGCACAAATCTCCAAAACTTGCCTTTACGAACTGGGCGTTCAACCGAGTCGCCATAATTCCAATCCAGTCAGCCGCCGCCGTTCCGTCATTTTCTGCAGTTTTAGTAACTTCCCTGAATGCTTTCTGATAGATTCTTGCAGGACCGCCGCCGCCAACGACCAGAATTAAACGGTCATTGCTATTTTTAGAAAGAAAATCCTTTACCATTGAGACGAATCGAGATACAAATTCCGTGTCAGGATATTCCGGGGCAACGATTGAGCCACCGACTGACAAAACTTTCGTAGACATATTTTATCCTCCAAATTTAATTTTTCGAAGTTCCCTGTATTTTACCATTTTACTATTAAAATTCAAATTCTTCAGTCCTGACTTTTGATTCAATTTTGTTTTCATATTCGTCGTCCAGAAGAGAGAAAAAATCAAGCTTAGTCCGCTTTTCAATTTCGTCTATTGAAACTGCGTAGTCAAAAAGATTTTTCGTGCATTTTTCATTCGGAAAAACAAAGCCTATTGCAACCGCCCCGCTTGCATCCTCCGGAGTTTTTTTGTCATTTTCATCCTCATAAAGGGGAGCCAAAATCACTTTGTAGTAAAATTCCGGAACAGTAACATTATTTTCGCCGATAGAAGCATATTCTGCCTCCGGCTTTTCAAGAATCGGGCCTGAAACGACATAAACCCTCCCGAATTTCTTTGCCCAAAGACGCACATCGCTTTCCAAATCCTTCCAGATTCCACGGTTAAAGCTTCCCGCCTGCGGGCTCATATTGCTCATAAAAAAAGTCTCGCTCATCGCTTGTTCGCTAAAGCTCATATCAGCGGCGGGCGTAAGGTGTCCCCTGTCAAAGCCGGAGCCCTTGTAGTCTGCAAGGCTTGCCGAAGCCGTAAGAATTTCAGGATCAGGCCGGAAATCATTCGAACGAGAGGCATTTTTTACAAGCTGTTCCTCAGTCAGGCAGTAAGCGCTCCATTCTGCCTGCTCATAGCTTTCCCTGTAACAGATAGAATAATTCTCAAAATCCCTGATTTGATGGTCGCTTTCGCCGTGAAGCCCTGCGCAAAGCGGACGCTCAAGATTTTTCTGAAAAGAAACAAGCTTTTTCGCCTTTGGGGCTTCTTGTCTTTCCTCGCTTTGTTTTATTTTAGCGTGATTTCCTCTTTCCTTAGCTTGCTTTTCCTCGGTGTGACTTTCTTCAGTTTGTCTTTCGTCAATTTGAAGTGAGATTTGACTGATTTTATTTCTGAACTCTGGATTTGTCTTGTAAGAATAGAAGGCGAGTGCTAGAAAAATTGCCAGAATCACGAGAAAAATTCCAAGTGAAGTGCCGTTTCTTTTAGTTTTTTTAGATTTTCTTTTTTTTGCCATAAGAATATTCTATCATAAAACGCCCTTGTCCGAAAACTCAGGTGCCTTGTTTATCTTTTTTATTATTTATTCTATAATTTCCGTATGCTTACGATAATTTTTGGAATAGCGTGCATAGCCTTTACATTCTTCGCTTGTCTGCCTCAAGGCCTTGGCTGGGGAGACGAGGTTCTCTTCGTTTTAAAAGGCGCTGCCCCTGTACTTGCGGCGTTTATCGGCCTCCTCGCCATTTTAATCGGAATCGCCGATATTCGTGACCGAAACGAAGCAAGACGGGAAGAAAAATTAAATAACGAAAAATAGCTTTTGTATCTTGAGCCAATTTTCTCGCTTCCGCCCTTCCACGCTTCGCTAGCGCTCATTGCCAGGCCAGCCTGGCAACTAAAGGCGTTCCACGGCGGAGGCTACATTTACTCTTCATAAATCAATTCCCTTGTTTTTTTGCGCTCTGCTTTTCTTCTTTTTTTTCAAAAAATCTATTGATTAAAAACTCCATAAATTCTATACTTTGTATCCCCGTATATTCATTTACTTGCGACTGCTCATCGCCAGTAAAGTGCCGATTTGAAGATGCAAATCAATGACGCACAAAGAATCTATATTTTAAGGTTAGAAAAATGAAAACCATTTTCGTAAAAGAATACGATCAGAAGCGCGACTGGTATCTTATCGATGCCGCAGGACAACCACTCGGTCGCGTTGCAGCAAAAGTTGCTTCTATCCTTCGCGGAAAGAACAAACCAACTTACACACCAAACCAGGAAATGGGTGACTATGTAGTCATCATCAATGCAGAAAAAGTCGCAGTTTCAGGTAACAAGCGCACAGATATGCTTTACCGACACTACACTGGCTTTGTTGGCGGCTTGCGTTCTTTCACTTTCGAAAAATTGATTGAACGCCACCCAACTGATCCGTTGGCACGCACAATCGCTGGTATGCTTCCTAACGGCAAGCTCGGCCGCCGTCTTATGGGAAATGTTAAAATCTATGCTGGTTCAGAGCATCCACACGCAGCTCAGAACCCAAAAGTTATCGAACTTTAATAGGAGTCTATCATGGCAGTAAAAAATATTGCAATCGGAACAGGAAGACGAAAAACATCTGTTGCCCGCGTATTTGTTCGTGAAGGCTCAGGAAAAATCGTCGTAAACGGAAAGGATGTCGCTGAATACTTCCCAACAGAAGCTCAGGTCCGAACAGTTCACCAGCCACTTCTCGTCACAAGCTACGAGAACAAATACGACATCTTGATTAATGTTCAGGGTGGCGGTCTTAAAGGTCAGGCTGCTGCTTGCTTGCACGGAATTTCTCGTGCTCTCTTGCAGATTGATCCGGATGCTCGCGCATCTCTCAAGGCAAACGGTTTCCTCACACGAGACAGCCGAATGGTAGAACGAAAGAAGTACGGTCAGCGTGGTGCTCGCCGACGCTTCCAGTTCTCAAAACGATAATTTCAGGGACTTCCCCGATTTCGTTATACAACGCTCGCCTTTTTTTGCGGGCGTTTTTTTTGTTTAAAAAAACGAAACTTTTACTTTTCCAAAAATTATGCTATACTACGAAAGAATCCAAAATTATATTGTATTATAAGGAAATAAGGAGAAAATTATGACGGCAACAATAACAATTCAGAACGCAAACAAAAATCTCGTGGATGTAATCAAAAGCCTTATAAAACTTTCGCCTTCCGCACATCTTTCGGTCAAAAAAACACCCAAAGATGATTTTTACAACGAAGAAAATATCAGACATCTCGAAGAACTCAAACGGCTTGATGATGAAGGAAAGTTACATTTTGTCACAAAAACAATGGAAGAATTGGAGGCAATGGCAAAATGAACATTCAATTCGTAGATGATGCGTGGGAGCAATTTATTTATTGGCAAGGTGAAGATAAAAAAACTCTTAAAAAAATTAATAAATTAATTGCGGATATAAAACGAAATGGCAATGACGGAATTGGGCATCCTGAACCTTTAAAAGACAGCCTTTCGGGCTTGTGGAGTCGCGAAATAGATGAAAAAAATAGGCTTATCTATAAAATTGAAGGTGACTGTGTAAGAATTTATCAGTGCAAGAATCATTATGGAGATAAATAATCCCGCAGTTCAGCTCGCTATTACTGCCGCTGCCCGTTCTCTTGCACGCGCGGAGCAATGCAGGGCGACCCTTGAAAAAAAACTTCTCCAGAAAGAATTTGACGAAGAAACCGTAAAAACAGCGCTCGATTATCTTGAAAGCAAAAAATATCTTGATGACGCTCGTTATGCCTCAATGTGGATACGAAATCACGAGGCTTTTAAACCACAGGGAAAAATAAGAATTTTACTAGAATTAACTCGTCGCGGTGTAAAGAAAAACATTGCAGAAAATGCGATTATGGAGTATTTTATAGATGATAAAGAAGAGAGTTTGTGTGAAGAAGCCTTCCTCAAACTTTCCTCAAAAAAGAAAGACCAACAGAAACTTTTCAAATCACTTGCCGACAGGGGTTTTTCTTATTCAATAATACAGAAGACATTTAAAAAATATAAAGAGGCTCTTGATGGCACAGAGTGAAAACAAGCCGATTATGTATTCCGCGCTCGAAGTTGCAAAGCTTTGCGGAGTCGTAAATCAAACGGCAATTAACTGGATTAAAAACAATCATCTCAAAGCATTCAACACTCCCGGTGGTCAGTTCCGTGTTTATCCAAGTGACTTGGCAGAATTTATGAAAAAACGGAACATCCAGATTCCGTCAGAACTGCGTGCGGCTTTGAGTGGTGGCGAGTATCTTCCAAGAAGTCTTTTAATAGTAGATGATGACAGGGGCTTAAATTCAGTCGTAGCAAAATTTATGCTAAAAAAAGTTAATGAGCTTGCGGTTTATCAGGCATTCGACGGCTTTGAGGCCGGTTCTTTAATGACAGAAAAACAGCCTGGAATCGTAATCCTTGACCTGGACTTGCCTGGAATCGACGGTTTTGACCTTTGTAAACGAATTTTTGAAAGTGACCGCTTTGGAAAACCCGAAATCATAGTCGTAACGGCTCTCGAAAATGATGAGGTCGAAAAAAATGTAATGGAGCTTGGGGTAAAAAGCTTTATCAAAAAACCTTTGGATTTGGTGAAGCTTGCGGCACTTATCGAAGAAACTTTAAAATAATTCGGAATTTATGAAAAAACTCCTTTTTGTCCTTTGCTTTTATTTTCTCGCTTTCACTTCTTTTTCTCAAAGCACGCAAAAGCCGGTTCTTACGGCAAAATCACTTGTCGAGGCGGCGTCAAAAAAATCTTCCGTAGACGAATCAATCTCTTATCTAAAAAAAAATGTCGCTTCTCTTTCTAAAAATGCAGAAAAAAGGGCAGTGTACGCTTTTTTGGCGGCAATCTTGGAGCAGCAAGGCTCTTACGCCGAGGCTCAGAAAACCTACGCTGAGGCGGCCTCAATTCAGGGAAGTGCGGAAAATGTCTTGTCCGGAGTCCCGAACAAGAATAGTGAGGAGCTTGTCGTCGATGCAGTTCGCTGCGCATTGTGTGCAGGAGATTACGCTAGCGCGCAGAGCTATCTTAATTCTGCAGTTCGCTCGTCAAAAAATGAAAAAATCACAGCTTATGTAAAGCTTTATGAGCAGTGGAGCGCACTTTGCAAGGCTAAAAACGAGGGCGAGACAAAAGAAAGCGTAGCCCTCCTTCGCACTTACGCAACGCTGGACTCAATGAAGGCCGTTCGTCCATCAGTTCTTTTGACCCTGTGGCATTTAACGGGTGAAGGTCAATTTTCCGAAAGCCTCAAAAAAAATTATCCTAAAAGCATGGAGACGGCGATTGTAACGGGAGAAATCCAGACTTTGCCGACTCCATTCTGGTATTTTGTGCCCCGAAACGGAGTTGACTTGCCGGAAATCAAAAATGAGGGCGAACTTGCGAACATTGTGACGACACCTTCTCCCATTAGCGAAAAAGTTGTCCGCCAGCAGCTGGGGCTTTTCCGTGAAGAGTCAAACGCAAAAGCTCTCGCGGAGCGGGTAAAGGCAAAGGGCTTTGCATCTGAAATTACGACGGAAGTTCGCCCGAGCGGAACAAAATATTACATTGTGGTAGTAAAAGAAAACTCAAAAGGTACGATTGGCGATGAGCTTCGTAATGCCGGCTTTGAGTGCTACCCTGTCTTTGAGTAATTCGTCAATTCTAAGCAGATACGAAGAACCTTAAAGAATCTTCTCTCTAAAATCTTACTAAAGTTTTGTCCTGTTTATGCCGATAAACATAATCGGAAAACTCTGTCTTGATATGTCTTGACATTGTTTTTCCTGTCAAAGACCGCAATTTTTCTTGAAATTTACTGAAAATGCGTTATCTTTAAATAGCTTTTATATGCGTTTAACTTGGGTGGGAATGGAAGTAAAATGCAAATAAAATGCCAGAAATTGAGTGAAATGTCATGTTGAGCCATAGCCAGAACTCTTTTTCTGCCTTATTTTTGCATTCTACTATTACTATTGAACAATTTGCCACCGGTTGGACGAGTCTTTTTATCAAATCCTTCACAAGGCAAAATTTATTTAATATGGTGCAGAATGTTTTTAGCTTAAAAAGACGAATCAGCAAAAAACTGATTTCGCTTTTAACTATACTAATAATTTCTCTCATTTTTGGGTGCTCAAACGACTTGGACTCAATGATAGAGGATTATAATCAAGGATTTTATTCCGAAGATGAGGAGGTGGCTTATACCGTAGACAATGTTGTTGCGGATGAGATGCTGGCAAACCAGTATCCTGTTCCCTATCGAACCACTTTGTGCTTGTCTGCTCCTACAGGAGGTTCTGTTTACTCATGGGATGCCGTTATAGGAGAAAATGCCTGTGGCATTGATGAGGACACTTCGTACAATTTGGGTAAATCAAGGCTTTTGGTTCTGTATATCCCAGATTCAGACCTAAAGCAATGGGCTCACTATGAGCTGACGCTGACCGTTCAAAAGCCAGACGGCAGTTACTTAAAGGATACAGCAAAACTGTATATATATTAGGAAAATCTGAATAATCAGTTTGATTGAACAGATTTTTGTAAAAAAGCAAAATTTGATAGCTATTGGAGGTATACAATGGTAAATCACATTAAAAAAATTGCAGGGCTTTTGTCTCTTGCAATGGTGCTTGTTTTGGCAGGATGTAGTGGCCTTATAAACGGCTCTATTTCTTCTGATGACTCTATAAAAAAAGGTACTATAGGCGTATCTCTTAATGAGATTTCTAGCCGTGCCGCAATTGCTCCTACAACTCTTAAAGTCGATGGTACTGAAATTAACCATTATCTCGTAACAGGAACAAGCAAAACGGGTCTCTCTTTCACATCTGAAGATTTGACACCAGCAGCTGTAAAAGCTGGAACTGCTAAAATGGCAGATGTTCCATACGATGATTGGACATTTACGATGACTGCTTATGGCGATGCGACTACTGATAAGCCGCTATTGCGTGGTACAAGCGTCTGTAATATGAAAAGTGCAGGTGAAACGACAGTTTCTTTCACCCTTTCTTCTTACGATATTGATACTCTTGGTTCATATTCAATTATAATCAAATATACAGGCTCTGCATGGAAGGCAAATACATACAGCTTTGACTGGGGATTGTATGACCCAATAACAGGTAATGTATTGACAGCGACAGGAGCTTCATCTGATGCTGCCGCGGCAACTTCTGTTGGTTCTGATGCTGCTGATGCAATTCATACCGCAGACGATTATTATGTCGCAAATACTACAAACGTAAATCCTGGAAGCTATGTATTTGCCGTTCGTGTTTGGAATGGTTCTACACAGCTTGCTTATGCGTCTACAGGTCTTGTAATTGAACCTGGCCGGGTGACGTCTGGTACGCTCGAACTTGATGACGATATTATCCAAAGTTTACCGCTTGCGCCATCTGGCCTCTTTGCACAAAGACTTGATGACAGCATTGACGGCGATTACTATGATGTCCGCTTTGCCTGGACAGATAACTCTAACAATGAAGAAGGCTTCGAACTTGTTCTCAGAACATTTACGACAACTAGCGAAGATTGGGCTACCTTTCCTGAAGATGCAACAATTACAAACACAACGGTAATGAAACTTTATGACTGGGGTTCAATTCTCACTCTTACAAATTCTACAGACACTGTTAAGTATGTTTCTGGTAGCTTGTTCTCTGGAAGTCAGGAGCTTGTCCTGAGACTTCGCACAGGAGTTATGTACGATGCTCAGATTCGTGCTGTAAATGGAATTGGTAAATCTGCTACGGTCGCTCGTGTTGCAGACTCTGCTTCTTCAGCATCATTGGAAAAGGATAGTGCAATAACAGCTCCAACATCTACAAAAACACTGCTTGATGATTTTGACGGTAAAAAAGTTACTGGTTATGACATCGGCGCAGCTGGAGCAAATGTACACATCAGCCTTGTAAAAATTACATATTATCTTGATGGTGGTACTTTATCTTTGGCGGGAACTGCTCAGTCGTCTAAGAAAACCTATATAAGCTATACGCCATATACTCTAAAAACCAATGGCTCAACTGATGCGGACAAATTTATTCCGTTGCTCGAAATTACAGATTCTGATACTGCAACTGCTTCTGACAATACGCTCTTAAGAAATGGTACAGACTGGTCTAAGTGGGTACTTTCTTCAGATGCAACTTCTCTTTCTCCTACTGCGCAGACCTACAACACAGCATTTTTTGCTAACTTCCAAGTTATTGCAATTTACGGAACTACATCTGGTGACATTACGATTAATAGCGCAACTATCACAGCCCTTGCACATGAGTCATTTAAAGACGACAATTTGACCGCTTACTACGGAACCGAAGCAACTACACCAATGGCTACTAACAGCTGCAAAAATGGTACTATTACAATTCCTTTCGGAAGTCCTGCTCAGTATGTAACTGTAACAGTTGCGACAGACCCTCTGTTCGATGGTGGTTATTATGTATTGTATGTTGGAGAGTATCCAATTGAGCAGAAAGCTTATTCTACTTCATCGCTCAACTTCTCTAACTTCTCTACCGATAGACTTGCTAGTGGTAGCTCAACATGCATTCGCGTAGATGCATTTACAGCTGGCGGTGAATACGCAAGCGCAAGCTTCTACATTACAAAAGGCAACTAGTTTTAACTTGTAAAAGGAATGTCAACTGTCATCCCAAATTCATTTTTAGGATGGCAGCCATTCCTTTTTGGAAACTTAAATGAATAAAAATTTTTCGTTGAAAAATAAAAAAATAATCTCTCTTTATGAACTCATCGTAAAGTTTTTTTGCTTTACCTTTGTTATTGCTTTTGCCGAGATGTTATTTTCTTGTTCTTCAGCACTCGAGGATTCCTACTATTCAAAGAATTCAAAGGATTCGCCCTTGTCTGTTATCATAAATAACTATGATTTTTATAACTCTTGCTCTGTTGCTGCTAACGATAACGCAAGACTTATAATTGCCCCAAGCACATACAGTATTTCCGGAATCTCAAAGTTCTTAATCGAAGGTATGGATACGACAAATCCTTCAAACACTATCTCACAAGAAATTTCAATAAATAGTTCTGGTGAAGGAACTATTTCCGATATCACAAAATCCTTTTGGATTTTTACATTACATGCATATTCTGACAGTGATATGACAAATGAAGTCTTAAAGGGAAGTGCGAGCGTAGATACGAGCCAGTATGCTTCGGTTGCGTTTACACTTTCAAGTGAAGGGCTTACGACTCCAGGCAGTTGTGAAATTGCATTGGACTATGATAGTAACTATGCAAGTTTTTTTGATGATATGGTTGGAGAAATTCATATCAATCTTTGTAAGGCTACTACGCTTGAAATCGTAAAGGAGCTTGCTGTAATAACGACAGAAACAGATTTAGACTCTTTTATTGATGGCTCTGGCTACCTTATTGAAGAAAGCACTATTGCCCCTGGCGCTTACATTATGACAATGTATTTTTATCAAATTGCAAACAGTACAGCCTCCAAAATCGGATTTTTCTCGGCAGGCTTTATTGTTGAGCCAGGCCGTTGCACGACTCAGACCGTTACGATTCCTCACATAATAGCAACTATCCCAGATGCGCCTGAAAATCTTGTAGTTTACAGGGATGATTCAACTCTTACGGCAGACTCATATAATGCAGTTGTCAGGTGGGATGATGTTTCAAATAATGAAGAATATTTTCAGCTTGTCATTCGCGAATATGATTCAGATTCGGCAACTACGGGCACAAGAACGATTTTAAATGCCTCAACCACTGATTATTCTAATTTCTACTCTTCAAAGACCTTTTCTGTTGACGGTGTTGGATATGTAAGCGGAAATCTTTTCTATTCCAGCGAAGAGATTGTCGTTAAACTCGCTACAGGAAAGCTTTATGATTTCGAGATTTATGCCGTGAATACTTATGGCTCATCTGCTGCGTGTATAAGAAGTGAATCGTCTGACATCGCAGAGGATGCAGCTTTCGGCTCTATGACAGGTTTTGCAGAGCCTGGAGATTCAAACCCCTATATGCGGGTAAATACTTTCACCCTTTCTTATGCGCTCGAAAATGGAAAATTGATTACAAGTCTTGGCAATGCTTTTACAGGTCAGACTTATATCGAGTACAAGATTTACACAGGAACTGCAACCTCACTGATGCTGCCGGCAACAATCGTGGATCCGGACGATTCGTCATTCTCTGCTCAGGGAGGCTGGCCTGTCTGTTATTACGGCTCATTATCTCAGGGGTGGACGAAATGGGTTAAAAACGGAAGCTCTGCAGCTGTGACTTCTGTTTCAAGTTTTACAAATCAAACTTTCTATGCTGAATATGATATCGAATTATCTCCTGCAATTTATTTTGATGATTCAGCTATGTATGTAACCTATGGCAGCACGGCAAACAGTTCTCTTTATGGAACCGGCACTGCACTTTCAAGTGGAGGCTCTGTCTCAACAGGTTATGTGACAATAACGATTGACAGAAACTCGAGTCCGAATTCGGTTTTTACCAGATATGATTTTTATGTGAACGGCTCGCAAGTCTCATACAATACTGATGTAGGCTCGAATACTCTTGTCAGTTATACAATTCCCTTTTTATTCAACGGAACATTTACATTGCAAGTCTCAGGCAGCTATAACGAACAGTATTTTTACTCAAAAGAATTCTCCTTAACTGTAGAATAACTGTTCTGTCATAACTAATAAGTATTTTTATTACGAAGTTGTTAAGAACTTTTTTTTCTGAAAAATCTTGTTGGAATTGCGATTCCAAATCTGGCGACTGGAACTAGTTTTAAATTTGTGTCGTACCTGACTCCACCAGACAGCCTGGTCCAATGCCACTGGAGTCCGATTAATGCCTGTCCGTAGAAGCCAAAATAAGGTCCTGATGAATGTCCGTTCTTGAAACTGTTATCATAAAGGCTTCGGACATTTATTCCAGTCTCGATTTCTGCGAAGGCTCGTAAGTCATAAGGCTTGTGATAGTAATTTATGCCAAAGCAAGGGGCAAGTGCAAATGTATATAAATATGGGGAGTTCAACATTCCGTCCGATACATAATACTTATACGGAAAGTCGGTGCCAGGTATACCTGCGGCAACATAAGCATCTCCGCCAAAATAAAGCAAAGTGTTTATAAAATGCCGGTAACCGATTTCAAGGCCGAAATTCCCAATATAGTAATTAGAATTCATACCACTGAATCCCAGACTCAGCAAGAGAACATTTCCAAAACGGTTTTCCCCGGTAACGCCATTCTCGTATTCCAACTCATGATAATCTCCATAATCAGGAACGAAAGGCTCGCCACTTAAAATCCAACGGTAAATGTAGCCTTGTTCTGTTCCTATGATTACAAATTCGTCATTAGGACTAAAGGCTAAGCTTTTGGCACTGTCTCCATACATAAGTTTAAAACTTTTTTCTTCTGTGCCGGTCGCAATATCATATATTTTTACACAACCTGTATTGACACCTGCTACAATTTTAGAAGAATCGCTAGAAAAATCCGCAATATACGAGAAACCTGCTGGATCATACAGCGCGTATGTGTCAGATTCATCCGCAGTCGATGAAATTATCAATGTATTTTGGTCTTGAGCTGCAACAAAATGGACTCCATCGGGAGCAACTTTCGGCTTAATTCTTGTGAGTGTATACCCAGAATATTCATCAAGAACTTCCCAAGATGTTGTGTCAATGAGGAAAATAGAGCCTGATTCGCTCGTAACTAAAATCCTCTGGCCGGAAGGCGTCGTGCTAAGTCCCCAGACCCCATTTGCCAAATCCAGCTTTTCTTCGACTATATATTCATTTCCTTGCCTGAAGCTTTCATAGAGATTTACGCCGTCAAGTGAAATGAGGATTCTTGAGTCTCCTGCATAAACGGCGTCCGGTATAAACGAGCCGGTACCTGAAATGAGGGTAGAGTCAGTCTGGCTGTCAACACTATGAATCATTACTGTGTTATCGTCACGAACGGTTAGCATATAACGGCCATCTGTTGTAAATTGAATTGATGTTGCATTGACAAAGGGATTGGCATTTTGCTCGACGAAGTTAGAATAAATGGCGGCGATTGTGTTTGTTGCGGCATTCCACAAAATAATCGAGCTGTTCCAGCTGGTCGCAAAATATTTTCCGTCATGCGTCCATGCGAGCGCATTTACAGGCGTCGAAGACTTAGCAAGATAATCCTGACTCAAATCAACTTCTTCTATTTCTTCTTCCGGTTCCGCAGCTTCCTGAGCAAACGAAAAAAGAGAAAAACTAAAAATCATAAAAAATGTACAGAAAAATCTTCGCACCGAAAATACCATTAAGTTTGATTTATCCATTATAACGAATTTTTACCCGTTTTCAATAAAAGTTAAAATATACAGCTCTATATTCTTTCTTATTATCGGCAAAAAGAATCATTACAAACACTATTTTTTATAATGCGCCAATCAGCCGGAGTTCCGCCGAGCACTTTCGTTGCCGTGCTCGCTTTGCTCCGCAGTTCGCTCACGCTCATTGCCGCGAGCGGCAACTACGCTGCTCCACGGCGGAGGCGAC
>FLNY01003781.1_pt1 | contig 31116 bp, 18 predicted proteins | sample 1140381 | NCBI WGS metagenome assembly FLNY01 (sample SAMEA3878172, study PRJEB12797) | bioreactor metagenome | biome: Moose rumen | place: Sweden | collected 2011-10 | reverse complement strand
TGCTCCATCTCCACTTCGTCAAGCGGTGCCAGCTCTTGTTGTGTTTCCAGAACGTTTCTAAGTTTGATTAATAATTGGTCGTTGTCCCACGGCTTGGTGATGAAGTCCGCGGCCCCGCTCTTCAGCGCCCGCACGGCCAAAGGCACATCGCCGTATGCCGTCAGCATCACCACGGGCACGTCGGGATGCGCCTGGCGCAGCACCTGCAGCCAGTGCAGCCCCTCGCGTCCGGAGTTGGTGCCGAGGGAGAAGTTCATGTCCAAGAGCACGATGTCGGCGTGCTCGACGGCCATCGTGTGCAGGAGCTCTTCGGGGTGCTGCAGCGTCAGCACATGCTCGAACATATCCGCGAGCGCATACTGCATGGCAGTGAGGATGTCTGCGTTGTCGTCGCAGACGAGGATGGTTGCATATCTCATAGTCCTGACATTTACAGCGACAAAGGTACACATTATTTACGATTTGGCGATTTACTCTTTACGATTTATCGCAGCGATAGCGCAAAAGCGTAAAATAATTAGACGTTTTTCGACTGACGAACGCACTTTTACGGTTGCAGCCCTTGGTACGTGAGGCATAACGCCCGTACCTTTGCACAACCATTTAACATTCGTTCCTCAATTAACCATATTATGCAACACGCCCAACTCTCACAGCCCACACATTCAACCGATTGGATTGCACGATCACGATCGTGCAATTGCACGATGATGATTGTGCAATTGCACGATGATGATTGTGCAATGTCGGCACGCAGGTGCCTGTGCCTTGTCATCTGTATCTTTTTGCTTGGTCTACTAAGTCTGTCGGCTCAACCGACTGGCGATGTTCTGGCTCAGGACCATGACACCACACGCGTATGGACCGTTGCCGACTGCATCCGCTATGCCGTCGGCCACAGCCACGGCTTGCGGCAGCGCGAGCTACAACTTGACAACAGCGAGGCCAGTCGCCTGCAGGCCACCGGTGCTTTCTTGCCCAGCCTGGGTGCCAGTGCGGGCACGCAATGGAACTTCGGCCGTGCCATCGACCCCGAGACGAACACGTACACGAGCGTGAGTACATTCAACAACGGCTACGGCCTCTCGGCCTCGCTGCCCGTCTTCGACGGCTTCTCACGTCTGCACGCGCTGCGTGCCGCCCGTGCCGACGTGCTCATGCAGAAGAACGCGCTGCAGGCCGACCGCGACCAAGTGGCGTTAGACGTCTATCAGGCGTTCGTGAACGTCGTTTATTATCAGGAGACGGTGCGCCTGGCCCGTGAGAAGCTGCACGAGAGTGAGATGACGCTGCGGCAGACCGAGGTGATGGAGGAGGAGGGGCTGAAGAGTCCGGCTGACGTGGCACTGATTCGTGCGCAGGTGGAGGCCGACCGTCTGACGCTGACAAGGCAGGAGAATGCGAGGGAGAGCGGGATGCTGAAGTTGAAGGAAGTGATGGGCCTCACCCCCGACCCCTCTCCCGTGGGAGAGGGGAGAAATTGCTTTTCAAGGATTGATTCTTGGGATATAAGTATCGAGTCTTTTACATTAGACGACTCTTCTCTAATACATTATACTCCCATCGCCCATGGGAGAGGGGTCGGGGGTGAGGCTTCTCTTCTCCTCCAATCTTACTACGCCCTGCAATCCTCCCGCCACGCTCTCGGTGTTGCGCGCTCGGCCTTCTACCCTACCGTCTATCTGAACGCGGGCGTCAATACGTCCTACTTCCGCAACCTCAGTGCCAGCAGCACGACGGCCTACGGGCGGCAGTTGAAGAACAACTTGGGTGAATACGTCTCGCTCAGCCTGAGCATTCCCCTCTTCAGCCGTCTCGGCAATATCGCTGCCCTGCGGCGTGCGAAGAACAATGTGCGCATCGCCGAGGAACAGTATGCGGCTAAGCGATTGGAACTGGAGGTGCTGCGCAGACAGGCGCATCTCGACGTAAAAGCCTGTCAACAGGAATGTATACAGGGCACGGCCAAGGTGGCTGCCGACAGCCTCGCCTACGAACTGGTGCGTCAACAGTACCGCGAGGGTCTGGCATCGCCCATCGACCTGCAGACCTCTGCCGCCACGCTGCTACAGAGCCGCGGTAACCTGCTGCAGAGTAGGCTTATGGTAGGCGTGAAGGAGATGATGCGGCTCTACAACGAGCGGCTCGTCAGTCGCGAGAACTATCTGCAAGCTGAGGAGGACTATCGGCTGGCAGAGCGCAAACAGGGGCTCATCAGCCAACGTCTGCAGCAAGACAGCATCTACCGCTCGGTGCAGATGGACCAGATGGAAGACAACCTGGCAAACATGCGCACTAACGTTGTTCTCGTGCGTGAACGCAAGAATAAGCTTGAGGTGAGAGCACCCATCGACGGCGAGCTGGGCTTGCTGGACGTGGAGTTGGGACAAAGCGTCACCTCGGGGCAGAAGATAGGGCAGATCAACGACCTCGGCGACTACAAGATAGAGGCCCAAGTGGACGAGCACTACATCGACAGGGTGAAAGCAGGGCTCTCGGCCAGCTTCGCCCGTGGCGACAAGGAGTTCGCGCTGGCAGTGCGGAAGGTATATCCCGAAGTGAGACAGGGCAAGTTCCGCACGGACTTCATCTTCCGAGGCTCACGGCCCGAGAATATACGCAGCGGTCAGACCTACTACATCAACCTCGAACTGGGACAGCCCGAACAGGCAATCCTCATCCCTCGCGGCGCATTCTTCCAGACGACAGGCGGCACGTGGATATTCGTTCTCTCAAAGGACGGGCATACAGCCTATCGGCGTAACATCAAGATAGGCCGGCAGAACCCATTATACTACGAAGTCACCGAAGGATTGGAAGCAGGCGAGCGCGTCATCACCAGCGGCTACGAGGCCTTCGGCGACAACGACCGGCTGGAAATTAAAAAGGACTGAAATAGATGACGACAGCCGTGAAAGCAACCATCGCTACTTCAACGAAGCGATTGACGCGAACAGCCGTTCGCATATCTGCGGTCGAGAGCTGACGGTCGGTCTCGCCGATGAAGGGCTTATCAAAGAGCTCACCGAAATAGTAGTGCGGTCCACCGAAGCGACAGTCGAGGATGCCGGCAAGGGCGGCTTCGGGATAACCACTATTGGGGCTGGCATGGCATCGACCATACTTCCTGACGAAGGAGAAAAGAGTCTCCTCCCGGCCTCCAGAAGAAGCTCCCTCCCGGCCCCCCGAGGGGGGGGCGAGCGTTTCCGCTGAGTCCCCTCTAAATCCCCCCGAGGGGGAACTTCCAACTCCAGAGGATATGTACGCCCCCCCTCGGGGGGGGCGGGAGGGGGCTAAAATAATCATCAGCAACGCTGTGAGGCGAGCGGGAATATAGTTAGCGACATCATCGATGTGCGCAGCCCAACAACCGAAGTCGCGATAGCGCTCGGTGCGATAGCCTATCATGGAATCGAGAGTGTTGACCATCTTGTACGCCAACATGCCTGGTGCGCCAAGCAACGCGAACCAGAAGAGGGGCGCCACGACACCATCGCTGAGGTTCTCGGCCAACGTCTCAAGAGCTGCCGCACGCACTTCTTGCGCTGTAAGCTCGCCTGTTTCACGTCCCACAATACGTGCCACCTGCCGACGGCCATCGTCCAAAGAGCGGTCGAGGGCAAGGAATACGGCACGCACCTCGCGGATGAGGGTGGTGCCGGCAAGGCAGAAAAAGACGACGAGCGTGTTCCACGCAAGGAATAATGAAAATTGAAGAATGATAATTGAAGAATGAAAAATGAAAAATGAAAAATTGATTATCAGGGCTAAAATGAAGACAAGGGCGATGCTGCCGACCGCCAATATGCCGCCTTTAAGCTTGCGATGACGACCATGGTTAAGGCGATGTTCCCAGTAGCCAATCCATTTGCCGAACCACACGATAGGATGCGGCAAGCGGGCTGGATCGCCGAAGCAGAGGTCGAGGAGCCAGCCGAGGAGGAGGGCGATGAGAGGCGAGAACCGCCAAAGAATATCGGCAGAAAAGACGGAACACATGGTTAGCTCTTTAATATGTCATAGATTCGCTTCATGTCAAGATGACGACGGACGTGGTCAGCGAGGCGGTTGTATTGCTCTTCCTTGAAGACTGCATAGTCGAAGGACTGGGCTTCAGCAGAGAGGCGGTCGGCGAAGGGCGCAAGCAGGGCATCGACAATGGGGGCGTTGTCGAGGACACCATGAAGGTAGGTGCCCCAACAATGGTCGCTGACGAGGTAGCCATCGTCGCGGCCATCGTCGAGACGGGCGAAGGGTTGCGCGGGCGCATCGCCGAAGGGGCGGGTCTCGCCCATGTGGATTTCGTAGGCAGAGCCAGTTGTTCCGACGGGAAAACCGTCGGACGCACCTGCCTGAGAAGGCAGGGCTAAAGTGGAGAACGTGACTTGGCGGGTGACTTTCTCGCCGCTCATGGTGGTGGTGGTGGGCAGAAGGCCGAGACCTGGGAGACGTTCGATATCACCTTCGACGTGGTCGGGGTCGCACACCTCGATGCCCATCATCTGATAGCCGCCGCAGATGCCGATGACCGTCTTGCCTTCGCGATGAGCACGTTGGATGGCTTGGGCACAGCCGTTGCGCCGCAACTCATAGAGGTCGTCGAGCGTGGACTTGGAACCCGGCACGATGATGATGTCGGCCTTCGAGATTTCGTCAACGTTGTTGGTATAATAAAGATGTACGCGCGCATCCTGCTCCAGAGCATCGAAGTCGGTGAAGTTTGAGAGATGGCGCAGCATAACGACGGCGATATTCACGCGCCCACGGGCGGCTTGCATCGCTTTGCCCGCCAGCGATACGCTGTCTTCTTCCTCGATGTGAATATCCTTATAATAAGGAATCACACCAAGGACAGGCACTCCGCAGATATCTTCTAACATCCGACGGCCATCATCAAAGAGGCGGAGGTCGCCACGGAACTTATTGATGATGATACCCTTGATGCGCGCACGGTCTTCGAGCGTCTGAAGGGCAATGCTGCCATAGACTGAGGCAAAGACGCCGCCGCGGTCGATGTCGGCCACAAGGATGACGGCTGCATCGGCATGACGGGCCATGGGCAGATTCACGAGGTCGGTCTCGCGCAGATTGAGCTCAGAAATACTGCCAGCTCCTTCCATGACAATGGGATTGTAGCGGGCTGTCAGGCGGTCGAAAGCCTTACAAACCTCTGCGCGGAAATCAATAGGACTGTCAGTATTACGGCTACGCCAATAGTCATAGGCATCGCGATTGCCAATGGGCTTGCCGTTGAGTATGACTTGTGAGGTATGGTCGCTCTGAGGCTTCAGCAGCAAAGGATTCATGTCGGTATGGCAGGGGATGCCAGCCGCCTCCGCCTGTACGGCTTGTGCACGTCCTATTTCCAAACCTTCAGGTGTAGCATAGGAGTTCAAAGCCATGTTCTGAGCCTTAAACGGAGCTGGGTGATAGCCGTCCTGCAGGAAGATACGGCAGAGGGCAGTAGCCAGCACGCTTTTGCCTACATCGCTGCCTGTGCCGGCAAGCATGACGCTTTTTAATGACGAGTGACGAGTGACGAGTGACGAATAAGATTTACCTTCAGGATTTAAAGGTAACTTTGATTCGTTATTCGTCATTTTTCTTAAAGCATCAAGCAATTCGTCATCCTCCTCTTTTGTCTGTGCCGCAACACGGAAATGATAGGGCGTGAGGCCTTTGAAATTGGAGGCATCGCGAATAAGTATTCCAAAGTCAGCGGCAAGTCGCTCTTTCAGTTCTGCTGCCGTCTGGCCAAGACGCTCGTCGAGACAGCAGAGCATGAAGTTGGTTCGGGTAGGCTCCACCGTTATGCCGCCAATGGCATTAAGGGCATCACGCAAGCGTTGTGCCTCGGCCAGGTAATGTTCCAAATCGGGGAGCAAGCGTACGTCGTTATTGATTAGCCACGCGGACGCCTCTATGGCTAAGGCGTTTACTGACCACGGACGCAGATGTTGACGTAGACAGAGAATCAGCTTTGGAGCACCAACGACAAAGCCTATGCGCAACCCGGGGATGCAATACGCCTTGGTGAGCGAATGCAGTTGCAGGATGTTGCCTGCTTCGACTGCCTCGGTGGGCGAGAGCAACGGCTCGAGCGTGTAGTCTTCGTAGGCCTGATCAAGGATGAGTATATGGGTTTCTCGAGCCATGCTCAATACCTCTTCCCTGTTCAGGACAGAGCCCGTAGGATTGTTAGGATTGCAGAGCCATGTCAACCCGCCGTTGCTTTCAGCCAAGCCCAACGATTGGCAGGCATCAGCATATTCGCTGAACGTCGGCTGGCAGACGCGGAAGGGATACGTGCGCCACGACTCAGCTATCAAATAGATTGCCTCAGTGGCACCGCTGGTGATAAGGACACAGTCCTCTCCCACCCCACAGCGCCTGGCTATCAAATGCTCCAACGTTCTCGGCTCAGGCTCGGGATAGCTGCTGATAGCATCGAGGCGTGAGGACAAAAAAGCCTTAAGCCCGCTGAGGTCAGCATGGCTGAAGATATTGCTACTGAAGTTGTGACGAATGCCGCTGTAGCGGTAGGCATCGTCGCCGTGGCCGTGTAACATAAGCGTTTTGCTGCGATGGTTCCTAATCATACCGAATCTCTCCACTGCCAGCGCAGAGCTTCGCCCACAAGCATTACGGGCGCTGTGGCAAAGAGGATGAAAAGCCAAGTGGTAACGTCAAGAGGCTCTACATTGAACATCCTGCCTCCGAATTCAACGATCAGTATCTGCCCAAAGAAAATGATGGCGACAATGGTGAGGAACTCACTGCAGCCACGGAGATTGAAAGCACTGCGACGGGTCAAGAATGCTCTGGCGTTGAACAGGTTCCAGAATTGTAGCATGACGAAAGTAGTGAAGAAGAAACTAAGCTCGTAGGGGCTCAAGTTACCGTGCCCAGCGTGAATACCGTTACCTCTGAACAGGCTCAAGAGGCTACTTACGGAATCAACCTCGGCGTGCTCAAGTATCCATAGCAGGCCTGTCATGACAATGAAGAACACGCCTCCGATGCCCAAGATGAAGCGCCACATAGGTCGCGAGATTATGAACTTCCGACGGTCGCGAGGTCGCTCGCGCATAACCGTAGGCGTGGGTGGCAACGAGGCCAAAGCCATTGCTGCGAAAGTGTCCATGATAAGGTTCACCCAAAGCATCTGCGTCACGGTGAGCGGTGCATCGGTGCCCATGAAAGCGCCGGCGAGCACCGTGAGGCAGGCACACACGTTGACGGTCATCTGGAAAAGGATGAATCGCTGAATATTTCGATAGAGCGAACGTCCCCACAGCACAGCACGTCCTATGCTGGCAAAGGAGTTGTCGAGGATGGTTATGTCTGACGCCTCCTTAGCTACGGCGGTGCCGTCACCCATCGAGAGTCCTACGTGAGCTGCTTTTAGGGCTGGAGCATCGTTGGTACCGTCGCCTGTGACGGCCACGACCTCGCCTCGTGCCTGCAAGGCCCCCACCAGCCGTTGTTTGTCGGCAGGTCGAGCGCGGGCAATAATTGCGATATTCTTGGAGCAGGCTTGCAGCTGCTCGTCGGTCATGGCTGCCACCTCGGGGCCTGTGATGATTAGGCGCGAACCCTTGACTGAGGCGCAGTCTGCAGGTGCCGTCCCAGTGATGACATCGCCCTCCAGCAGACCTATTTGCCGGGCTATCTCTGCGGCCGTCGCCGCCGTGTCGCCGGTGACAATCTTCACGTCAATGCCCGCCTGCCGGCATTCGGCTACGGCTGCGGGCACATCGGCTCGTACGGGGTCTGCAATAGCCACCAGCGCATCGGCCACGGGACGTCCGCCTTTCTCGGCGTGAGCCAGGGCCAGGGTTCGCAAGCCACGGCGCTGCCAATCGCCGAGGTAATCGGGCACGTCCGTCTGACACATACCATAAACTATTTCCGGCGCCCCTTTAATATATAATGTATCGCGTACGCGCGTGGCCATGTATTTGCGTTCCGTTGAGAAAGGAGTCTCTTCGGTGAACGGGGCTTCGGCACGCACCTGGCGATAGTCTTCACCCTGGTCGCGCAACCAGAGCAGCAAGGCGCCCTCGGTTGGGTTGCCCAGGACTATGTCTCCGTCGAGTGCAGCAGTGCTGTTGACGGCTATGTTGGTGATGACGGCCAACAGGCGGTCTCCGCCTTCTTCGATGCGCATTTCAGACACACGCATTTGATTCTGCGTTAAGGTGCCTGTCTTGTCTGTGCAGATGACGGTGGCTGCGCCCATCGTCTCGCAGGCGTGCATGCGGCGTACGAGGTTATTGGTTCTGAGCATACGACGCATAGAATAAGCCAGCGAGAGCGTCACAGCCATAGGCAAGCCTTCAGGCACGGCAACGACAATAAGCGTCACGGCCAGCATCAGCGACTGCAGTAGATAGGTTAGGAATTCAAGGCTGAAGATGGCTGAATGTCCGGCGTCCAAGGCCTCCAGCCCATTCGTAATGACCCACATGACGATGCGCCCTACGACCACGCCGGCGGCGATGGCATAGCTGGCACGCGAGATGAGAAAGCCCAGACGGTCGAGCTGTTCGTTGAGCGGCGTGCGCACCGACGAGTCGATCTGAACTTCGGTGAAGACATGGCCGGCCTCGGTGCCGTCGCCAACGGCTGTCACGCACATGACTCCATGTCCCTCAAGAAGCTTAGTACCACGAAGCACGAAGTCCGTCGGGTAGGTAGCATCAGCATCCATCTCTTCGGCAAGGGTAGACTTCCGGCATACAGGCTCACCTGTCAGCGACGACTCGTCGACCTGCATCTGGGTGGTCTCGAGCAAATGACCGTCAGCCGGAATCTCATCGCCGACAGACAGTCTTACGATGTCGCCCACAACGACTTCGGAGCGCTCTATTTCCGTCTCACGCCCGTCGCGGATGACGCGTACCGGTTCATGGTCGTTGTAGCGGTTTAGCAAGGCAAACTCGCTGTCGGCTTTATGCTCAAACCAAAAGGCCAGTCCCGTGGCCAAGGCTATAGCCACGATGATGCCGACGGGCTCAAAAAAGACCGTGGCATCGGCTTCCAGCCCCACATACTCATATACGGAGATAGCCATGCTGAGCAGGGCTGCTACTATGAGTATGACGATGAGAGGGTCGGCAAACTTAGCCGCCAGCTTTCGCCACCATGGGGTGCGCTCGCGCAAGGTGAGCACATTGCGACCATGCTCGGCACGCGAGGCCGCCACCTCTGCCGTCGTCAAGCCCTGCAACCTGCCAAGGTCGCTACGTAAGCTATCTGGCCGCTCTGCTGGCTGCCGTTGGTTTTCGAGTGGGCTTTGTTGTTCCATATTCATGGCAAAAGTAGGGCTTTTTGGCATTTGAGCAAAATAAAATAAGCGGAAAAGATGACAGGCACACATTTTTTAGTACCTTTGCGCCAGAAACATAACTTTTCAAACTTCAAGCGCCACAGGCACACACTTCTGACAATGACTTCCCGCATTCTATTTCTCTCAGCCTTCATGGCTTTAGGCTCGGCAGCTATTGCCGAGGAAACACCGACTGCAACAAACATTTCCGTGACGCAGTTCAGATACGCAGGACCACTCGTAGTACCGGCTCCCATAGCCACCGACAGCGTCGACCTCAAGGCCAAAGCCTTCGACGCCAAGAGCCTGCTGCGCACACCGCTACGTCTCGACGCCGTAGGCGAGGCAGACGTGACGGCCGACAGCGTCGTCATCTTGACGGCCGATGCCCACGCCCCGGCCCTACATCTCACCGCCTTTTGCCTTACCAACGAGGCCTTTGCTAAAGCTTCAATAAAGGTCCAAGGCAGCAAGGACTTCGAGCTGTTTGTCGATGGCAAGAGCCAGCGCGCCGAACAGCCCCTGACGCTTCTGCCTGCCACTCACGACGTTGTTGTGAAAGCCCTCACCGTCCCAGGCAAGAGCGACACGCTGCGCCTCAGCGTCAAGCCCGAGAAGGACGCAATCATCTGCCTGACCGGCAAGGCTACCAGCAACCGCCCTTACACGTTCGACGAGCTGCTTCGCGACTGGCATTACACCAACGTGGCCCTCTCGCCCAACGGCAAGATGGCTCTCGTGAGCCTCTACAACTACAGCCCCGACGGCAAAGCCAACTACCGCCACGAGCTGCGCGAACTAAGCAGCGGACGGGTGCTTGAGCAGCGCCAGGGGCTGCGATGGATGCCTCGTTCCAACCGCTACCTCGTCACCCGCACAGGCGTCGACGGCCGACGGACACTCGTCAGCATCGACCCGCTGACGCGGGCCGAGGACGTGCTTACACCCGACCTGCCCGAGGGCTCATGGCAGATGCTGCCCAACGAGCGTCAACTCATCTACATCATACAGGAAAATGGCGAGCAGGAAAAGAATCGCGATGTTCACGAAATCGTACACCCCGACGACCGCCAACCCGGATGGCGCTCGCGCTCACGCCTCGCGCTCTACGACCTTGCATCCGGGCTGATGCGCCCGCTCACGAGTGGCTACAACACCATCAGCCTGCAAGACATCAGCGCTGACAGCCGCTACCTACTCTTCTCAAAGACCGAGGACGACATAGCACGCATGCGCCCGACCACGCTCACCTCACTCTTCCGTCTCGACCTCGAGACGATGGGCGTCGACACGCTCGTCTGGCAGGACGGTTTCCTCGAAGGAGCCGATTTCTCGCCCACGGGCACCCAGGTGCTGCTCCAAGGCTCGCCGGAGGCTCTCGACGGCATAGGCAATGTCACTCCTGCCGGACGTGTGCCAAGCATGATAGACCGCCAGCTGTTCCTCATGGACCTCAGTAGCCCTGAGAATTCACATGGCGGCATGATTCGCTATGTTACACGTCCTCTGACGCGTGACTTCGACCCATGTATCAGCTCAGTCAGGTGGAGCAAAGACGACGGTAAAATCTATTTCACGGCCGAGGACCGCGACTGCATTCACCTCTTCCGTCTTGATCCCCAGAGCGGACGGTTCACGCTCATCGACACCAAGGAGGACGTCGTAGGGCGTTTTGCATTGGCAAATGCAGCACCCGTCATGATGTACTCCGGACAGAGCGCAACAAACGCCGACCGCCTCTACACCCTGCAGACACGACAGCTGAAGGCAACCCTCGCTGAAGCTCCCAATGCCAAGCAGCACAGCCGACTGCACCTTAGCGACTGTCAGGCGTGGACATACGTCAATGCACAAGGCGACTCCGTCTGCTGCCGTTTCTACCTACCATCCTCCTTTGACCCTTCAAAGCAGTACCCTATGCTGACATATTACTACGGAGGATGCTCGCCTACCTCCCGTTATTTCGACAGCCGCTACTCGCCACAGGTCTTCGCCGCACAGGGCTACGTATTCCTCGTCGTGAACCCCAGCGGTGCAACCGGCTTCGGGCAGGAGTGGTCGTCGCGCCACGTTAATACGGCAGGCAAGGGCGTGGCTGAGGACATTATTGGCGCCGTGAAAGCGTTCGCAGCCGAGCATACGTGGGTCAACGCCAAGAAGATAGGATGCTTCGGAGCCAGCTACGGCGGCTTCATGACACAGTACCTGCAGACGCAGACCGACATCTTCGCCGCCGCCATCTCACACGCCGGCATCAGCGACCACACCAGCTACTGGGGCGAAGGATTCTGGGGCTACAGCTACAGCCAGACATCGATGGGCGGCAGCTATCCATGGACACGCAAAGACCTCTACGTCGACCAGAGCCCGCTCTTCAATGCCGACAAGATTCACACGCCGCTGCTCTTCCTCCACGGCACGGCCGACACGAACGTGCCCGTTGGCGAGAGCATACAGATGTACACCGCGCTGAAGCTCCTCGGATGCCCCACAGCCCTCGTACTCGTAGAAGGCGAGAACCACCATATCCTCACCTACCAGAAGAGTATCGACTGGCAACACACCATGGAAGCATGGTTTGCCCGCTGGCTCAAGGATGAGCCCGATTGGTGGCAATCGATGTATCCTGACAAGAAACTATAGCGCCTGAAGAAATAAAAAAATATAGCCGAGAGCGATGCTCTTTCGGAAAAAGAGTGTACTTTTGCGCGAAAAAAAATATTCATAGAACACAAATGATGAGAATTATCAGACCTATTGCCACGGTGGCTCTTTCTGTGCTCGCAACCTTTCTCTACGCCCAGGCACCGGCTTTTGTGCGCGGGGCTGATGTCAGCTGGTGCACCGAGATGGAAGCTTCGGGCAAGTTCTTCTACAACGAAGCCGGTGAACAGACAGAGATGATGACCCTGCTGCGGCAGTGCGGCCTCAGTGCTGTGCGCCTGCGCGTCTGGGTCAACCCGGAGGAGGCCTACGGCGCGTGGTGCGACAAGGCTGACGTCGTAGCCAAGGCACGGCGAGCCAAGGCTCAAGGCCTCGCCGTCATGGTTGACTTCCACTACAGCAATTTCTTCGCCGACCCCGGTCGGCAGACAAAGCCTTCTGCATGGGCAGCCCTCAGCGCCGATGGCCTCAAGCAAGCCGTCGGCAGCCACACAAAAGAAATACTTTCAGCCCTGAAAGCTGAAGGCATCGAGCCGGCTTGGGTGCAGGTGGGCAACGAGACACGCAGCGGTATGGTCTGGGACAACGGTAAGATAGACTGGAATAAGAACGGTTCTGCTGCTTGGGCCGGCTACGTAGCCCTGAGCAATGCAGGCTACGACGCCGTGAAGAGCGTAGTGCCACAGGCTAAGGTCATCGTGCACATCGACAAAGGACCGGAGGACAACGCCTGGTTCTACAAAGCCTTCAAGCAGTATGGCGGCAAGTTCGACATGATAGGCCTGTCGCACTATCCCGAAAGCGACTGGAAGAACGAGAACGCAAAGACGGCCGCCAACATACAGACACTCGCAGAGCAGTTCGGCGTGCCGGTGATGATTGTCGAGACAGGCTATTCCTCCAGCAACGAGACTTTAGCCGGACAGGTGATGAGCGATTTCATCGGACGCATTAAGAATCTGAGCCAATGTGCCGGGGCTTTTTACTGGGAGCCCGAAGTCTACGCTTGGTGGAAGCCAAGCTATTACTCCACATTAGGCTGGAACGCATATAACAAGGGCGCATTCACTGCCCAGGGACGTCCATCAGCGGCTCTCAAGCCTTTCTTCGGCCCTACAGACGCAATATCATCTGTACACGACACGGATGAATCGCAATGTCAGACCTATGACCTCTCAGGCCGCGTCGTCAGTTCGCGGCAGCAGGGCCTCGTCATAAACGTAAAAGGACACACGGCACACAAAGTGCTGCGAAAGCTATAACCCGAATCCCTCAACAGCACTCTAAACCTCACACCACAATGGCTAAGACAGCTCTGATTACCGGCATCACTGGACAAGACGGTTCTTTCCTTGCCGAGTTTCTGATAGAAAAAGGCTATGAAGTACATGGCATACTGCGCCGCAGCTCGTCGTTCAACACGGGGCGCATCGAACACCTCTACCTCGACGAATGGGTGCGCGACATGAAAAAGAAGCGACTCATCAACCTCCACTGGGGCGACATGACCGACTCATCGTCGCTCATTCGCATCATAAGCGAGATTCAGCCCGACGAGATCTACAACCTGGCAGCACAGAGCCACGTCAAGGTGTCGTTCGATGTGCCCGAGTTCACAGCCGAAGCTGATGCGCTCGGCGTGCTGCGACTGCTGGAGGCTGTGCGCATTGCAGGGCTGGCGCAGACGTGCCGCATCTATCAGGCTTCAACGTCGGAACTCTTCGGACTCGTGCAGGAAGTGCCGCAGCGCGAGACTACGCCTTTCTACCCGCGTTCGCCCTACGGCGTCGCCAAGCTCTATGGTTTTTGGATTATGAAGAACTACCGCGAGAGCTATGGTATGTACTGCTGCAACGGCATCCTCTTCAACCACGAGAGCGAACGGCGCGGCGAGACGTTCGTCACACGTAAGATAACCCTCGCGGCCGCTCGCATAGCTCAGGGCTTCCAGGACAAGCTCTACCTCGGCAACCTCAACGCGCTGCGCGACTGGGGCTACGCCAAGGATTACGTCGAGTGCATGTGGCTCATTCTACAGCAGGAGCAGCCCGAAGACTTCGTCATAGCCACAGGCGAATACCACAGCGTGCGCGAGTTCTGCACGCTGGCTTTCAAGAACGTAGGCATCAACATCAGGTGGGAGGGTCACGGCGTCGACGAGAAAGGCTTCGATGAGGCCACCGGCCGCCTTCTCATCGAGGTAGACCCCAAATACTTCCGCCCGGCAGAAGTGGAACAGCTGCTGGGCGACCCCTCCAAGGCACGCGAGCGTCTGGGCTGGAATCCGCATAAGACATCCTTCGAGGAGCTGGTGAAGATTATGGTCGACCACGACATGAAGAAGGTGCGCAAGCTCTATCTCCGCCAGCAGCTGGAGGATTGACAACGGCATTTAGCCGTTCTTCATGTTATACAAGAATATTCTTACACAAAAAAAAGGCAGCGGCTACGACCTTCGGGGGTCGTAGCCGCTGCCTTTTTTTGCTGCAACCACTATGCGTAGGGTCAGAACTTAATCCAAAGCTGTATATACGGAATTCTGGCTCTTGTACTCCGGCACGATCTGCTTCATCAGACGTACGGTGTTCATGTTGTCATACTGTTCGCTGACGCGAGCCAGTTCATCGAGCTGGCGGACGACGTCGGCATAGTCGTAGGGCCGCACCTGCGCAATCTTTATCTTGGCGTTGAAGGTGGGCTTGGTGTGCTCCTGGTCATTGAGCACTTCCTCATAGAGCTTCTCGCCGTCGCGCAAACCCGTGTACTTGATCTCGACATTCTTGGCTCCAGAGAGCAAGATCATGCGGCGCGCCAGGTCGGCAATGCGCACAGGCTTGCCCATGTCGAAGACGAAGATCTCGCCGCCCTTGCCCATCGTGCCGGCTTCGAGCACCAGTTTGCAGGCTTCAGGGATAAGCATGAAGAAGCGGATGATGTCAGGGTGAGTAACGGTGACGGGGCCTCCGCGGCGTATCTGCTCGCGGAAGAGGGGAATCACGGAGCCGTTGGAACCGAGGACATTGCCGAAGCGGGTGGTCACGAACTGTGTATGACCGGCCACCGTGCCGGCTTTGATGGCGCTGTCGAGGGCCTGCACGTAAATCTCGCAGATGCGCTTTGAGCAACCCATGACGTTGGTGGGATTGACAGCTTTGTCGGTAGAAATCATCACAAACTTCTTCACGCTATACTTCACGGCCAAGTCGGCCAGAATGCGAGTGCCCTCGATATTGTTCTGCACGGCCTCGGTGGGGTTATCCTCCATCATGGGCACATGCTTGTAGGCAGCAGCGTGAAAGACGTATTCGGGTTTGTACAGCGCAAACAGGCGCTCCATGCTTTGCCGGTGGGCGATGCTGGTGACGACGCTCTCGCAATTGATGCCCGCGAACTCGTGGGCCATCATGAGGCGTATGTCGTGCTGGGGCGTCTCGGCCTGGTCGACGAGCACGAGCTGCGAGGGCTCCCACTGCGCTATCTGGCGCACCAGTTCCGAACCGATACTGCCAGCCGAGCCGGTGATCATGATGCGGCGACCGCGCAGCAGGTGCTCCACGGCCTCCAGGTCCACCTCTATCTCTTCGCGGGGCAGCAGGTCTTCGATATCCACCTCATGCAACTGAGCCGAACTGATGTCGCTCTTGCCGTCCCACTCCTGTTCGTGCTGAATAGTGTAAATCTTTATGCCAGCATCGATAAGGCGCTCCGTCATGCCTATATTAGCCATCAGGCGCTCGGATTTCAGGGGCGAGACGAGCAGTGTGTTGGCTCCTTGTGCCTTCATGATCTCAACGATGCGGTCGTCATTCTTGTACACAGGCACGCCTTGGAGCGTATGGCCCGGCATATCTTTGGAATCGCTCAGGAAGCCGCGGAGGTGGAAGCGCTGGGGCTGCTCAATGCGTATGCTCTTGGCCAAGGCCTGTCCGCCGCTCTTGGTGCCATAGACGAACACGCGGCTCATGGCGCGCTCCTCGTTGAGCGTATCGAAGAGATATTTTATCAGCAGACGCGCTGCAAACATGATGCCGGTAGCCAGCAGCCAGGCGAAGAGCAGCGTGTGCCACTTGATGACCTGCAGCCACTGGTCTGTCTTCAAGAACAGACGCACGAATTCCACCGAGGCGATACCTATGAAGTTGGCTATGGCCACGCGGTAGAGGTCAGAGAATGAAGAGTAGCGCATAACTCCCGAATAGGTGTGCAAAACCCGGAAGCCGACGATGTAGGGCACCAGATAGACAAGGAGCGTACCCATGAGCGGCCAGAAATGCTGAGCCGTGTACGTGGCGCCCATATCAAGGATATATACTATCAGATTGGCGGCAACCACGGCACAGCAATCGAAGGCCAGCACCATCCAGTAAGGAGTAGCGCTCTTCGAGAAATACCAGCGAGCCAACGGCTTTAAGAAACTAAACATAGAGTCTACGCATTTGTGTGGACAGCAAAGTTACAAATAATTTCTTACATAACACCTCTCTGACCAGATATTTATGCATTACGAGCCATCTTTAACTCACTTTCAGCCTTTCTTTTTAAAAGATTTTGCAAAAACGTGACGCTTTCTGAAAGCTTTTATGTACTTTTGCAGGCAGAAACGACAAAAACTCAAGACCAACGCATTGCAAATGACACAACATAAGAAGGTTTTTGTATCCGGATGCTACGACCTGCTACACTCCGGCCACGTCGAGTTTTTCCGCCAGGCGGCAGAGTATGGCGACCTGTACGTAGGTATCGGTTCCGACGAGACTTACCTCGGATACAAACACCGGCCCACGGTCTACCCTGAGCAGGAGCGCCTGTTCATGGTGCAGAGTATCAAATACGTAAAGGAAGCCTACATCAATGCCGGCAGCGGCGTCATGGACTTCGTGCCTACGCTCGACATCGTACGGCCCGACGTCTTCGTCGTCAACGAGGACGGCGCCAGCGACGAGAAGGCGCGCGTCTGCCGCGAGCGAGGCATAGAGTACGTAGTGCTCAAGCGCACACCGCAGGAGGGGCTGAAGGCTCGTTCGAGCACCGACCTGAAGGCCGCCACGTGCCAGCTGCCTACGCGCCTCGACATCGCCGGCACGTGGATCGACCAGCCTTACGTCTCGTGCCACGGCGCCGGCTGGGCACTGACGATATCCGTAGAGCCGACCTTTGAGATACGCGAGCGCTGCGGCCTCAGCACATCCACGCGCAACATCATCAAGAGTATTTGGCCGATGAAGTTGCCCGAGATGGCGCCCGAGACACTGGCGCGCCTCGTCTTCTGCTTCGAGAACAACCCCGAGCGCGAGGACGGATTCGTCAGCGGCGCACAGGACGCCATAGGCATCTGCGTGCCCGGTCTCTGCCGACATTTCTACAACGGACACTTCTGGCCCGAACGCATCGAGCGATGCGACGACGAAGCCACTCTGACGTGGCTCGAGGGCCACTTGTGCATGATCCCCTTAGAGCCGCGCCGACCGGGCTGCTCCGTTGTGGAAAACAAGGACATCACGCACGAGAAAGTGCGTGCGCTGACCGCCGCTGCCGACGACTGCTGGGCCGCCATCATGCAGCACGACCTCGCCGCTTTCGCCGCGGCCTACCGCGCTTCGTTTGACGCGCAGGTGGCTATGTTCCCGGGGATGGTCTTGCCCCGAATACTGAAGGACGGGCAATGGACTACGGACCACGAAGTGGCCGAAAACATAAGCGCAGCCATAGCCCATTGGGCTGCGGTCGAAGGCGTACGCGCATGGAAGATGCCGGGCGCCGGCGGAGGAGGCTACCTCGCACTCGTCGTCGACGACGCCGCCCGCTTCTGCAGCGCTCACCACGAAGCCATTGCGCTCAGAATCAGACGCAGGCCGTGAAAAACTTTTCAACTTTTCAACCTTTCAACTTTTCAACCTTATATGAATAGTATCTTAGACAACAGAGACGAACTGAAGCACGTCGTCGACAACGTGGCCGAGGTGGCCGGCTACCTCTGGCAAAAAGGATGGGCCGAGCGCAACGGCGGCAACATCACAGTGAACATCACCGAGCAGGTCGACGAGGCCGTCAAGCAGCTGCCCGCCATCTCGCCCGTCTACCAGATAGGCACCACCCTCCCCCACCTGCGCGGCTGCTACTTCTACTGCAAAGGTACGAACATGCGCATGCGCGACCTCGCCCGATGGCCTATGGACAACGGCTCCGTCATCCGCATCCTCGACGACTGCGCCTCCTACGTCATCATCGCCGACAAACCCGTCAAGCCCACAAGCGAGCTGCCATCGCACCTCGCCGTGCACAACTATCTGCTGGCCAAAGGCTCACCCTACCGCGCCAGCCTCCACACCCACCCCATCGAGCTCGTGGCACTAACCCACAACCGACGCTTCATGGAGAAGGACGTCGCAACGCGCATGCTATGGTCGATGATACCAGAGACGAAGGCCTTCTGCCCGCGCGGACTTGGCATGGTGCCATACATGCTACCCTCGAGCGTCGAGCTGGCAGACGCTACCATCCGCGCCATCGACGACGACTACGACGTCGTCATGTGGGAGAAGCACGGCGTCTTTGCCGTCGACACCGACATCATGAGCGCCTTCGACCAGGTCGACGTCCTCAACAAGGCTGCCCTCATCTACATCGCCGCCAAGAACATGGGCTTCGAGCCCGACGGCATGACAGACGAGCAGATGCAGGAAATCTCCAAAGTCTTCGGCTTGCCCAAATAAGTCACAATCATCATTGCCCGACACATGCTCCATTTCGAAAGCGACTACAACAACGGCGCTCATGAGGCTGTAGTGCGCCACATCCTCGAGACCAACGACGAGCGCACCCAGAGCTACGGCGATGACCGCTTCAGCGAGCACGCCCGCACCCTCATCCGCGAGGCTGCCGGCACGCCCGAGGCCGATATCTACTTCCTCGCAGGAGGCACGCAGACCAACGCCACCATCCTGGACTGCCTGCTCGAGCCCTTCGAGGGCGTCCTCTGCTGCGACACAGCCCACATCAACGTCCACGAGTCAGGAGCCGTGGAAGCTACCGGGCACAAGGTGATTGCCATCCCCAACGTTCAAGGCAAGCTCCGCGCCGACGACCTGCGCCGCTGGCTCCTGGCATATTTCGCCGACGAGACGGCCGAGCACATGGTGCGCCCCGGAGCAGTCTACATCACCTTCCCCACCGAACTCGGCACGCTCTACAGCCTCGACGAGCTGCGGGCGCTACGCACCGTGTGCGACGACTACGGCCTCCGGCTCTACGCCGACGGCGCGCGCCTCTGCTACGGCCTCGCCGCCAGCTCAGACGTGACGCTGCCGCTGCTGGCCTCGCTCGCTGACGCCTTCTACATCGGCGGCACCAAATGCGGAGCGCTCTGCGGCGAGGCTGTCGTCTTCCCCAAGGGCGACGCCCCCAGCCACATGCTCAGCCGCATCAAGCGCCACGGTGCACTGCTGGCCAAGAGCCGCGTCGTAGGCGTGCAGTTTGAGGCGCTGTTCACCGACGGACTCTATTTCCAGATAGGCCGTCAGGCCGTGCGCCTGGCTCAGCGCCTCCGCGACATCTTCGTCGAGGGCAGGGGCTACAGCACCCTCATCGACTCGCCAACCAACCAGCAGTTCTTCATCATCCCCAACGCCGACCTCGACGCCCTGCGCCGCATAGCCGGCTTCGAGAACTGGTGTCCCGTGGATGCCGACCACACCGCCGTGCGCTTCGTCACCAGCTGGGCCACGACAGCCGAGGAAGTGGAAGGGCTGGCATAGAGAGCCCCAATCACTCTGCCCTTCACAATTCAAACGCCCCATTTCCTTACACAAGGGGCTGTGTCAAAATGAAAGACACAGCCCCTTATTGTTTTCGGACGCGCCCCTTATCGCGCTCACTCGCCTATGTAAAGTTTCTATATATTTCACAAATGAATTGGAGAACAACACCTATACACCTATATATCTTGATAATATATTCATTATCTATTAATTAAACAGTAGGTGTAGGCATTAATAATTCCATGTTTTGTAGGTGTAAACCCTAATATTATACGATAAAATCGTCACGATTTAACGCATTTTTGCGACGTTTCTCAATACTCACGACGTTAGCGCTCAGACGTAAGAATGCTTAACTCTTTCTATGTCGGAAAACAATAAGCAACAATAAGCAACAATCTTTCTCAACAATATTAATAAATTCAGAAACAGCAAGTTACCAAATATTTTTGCTTATTCTTGGACTTAATTCTTGCACATTCTTGCTCATTGTTTTCCATGCGACCAGCTGCGCGGGCAAATGCGACCGGATGTGTTGGCAGATGCGACCGGATGCGCGGGCAAATGCGACCGGATGTGTTGGCAGATGCGACCGGCTGCATTGGCAGATGCGACCGGCTGCGCGGGCAGATGCGACCGGCTGCATTGGCAGATGCGACCAGTCGTGTTGAAGTAAAACAACTTGTTTTACTGCAAAAGGCTTAAGGGTTTTGGGCAAAAGGCTTAAGCTAATTCACCAAAAGGCTTAAGGGTTTTGGGCAAAAGGCTTAAGCTAATTCGCCAAAAGGCTTAAGCTAATTTGAGAAAAGGCTTCTTCAGACTCGCTTCGCTCGCGCTCGGCTCTGCCGTTTGGATTGTCCAAGAACTTGTTCGCTCATTTTTCAGGTATGAAGCGTCTCTACGAGCCGAGCGCTAACGAAGCGAGTCTTGAGAAGAAGCGTCGCAAGCGCCGAGCAAAGGGTTTCGGGGAATGGATTAGAGATTAGGCACGCCCGTCACCTTCACCTTCCAACCCAGGAGGGCTACGAACTGGATCTGGTGCTTTACGATTACGATCGCTCAATCTTCAAGGGCGAAGGCGAAAACAGCGACTTCGAAGTGCAGCTCCAGGCCGACGGCTCTTATAAGTTTGTAGTGCCGGAAGAGGAACTCACTAAGAGTAATCCGTCCATCACCGTCTTCTACAAAAAGATAGGCACCGACATCAACTACGACGTCAATGGCGACGGCATCATTTCCATTGCCGACGTGACGAAGCTCGTTAATGTGATCCTCGGGAAGGAATAATGAGAAGCCGGAATAAAACGAAAGAGTCCGCAGAGCAGTCTGCGGACTCTTTTTTAGGAAATAATATTGGGATTTATGTCAATTATGATAATTCGTTTCAAATAAAGTAATCGTAAATCGTAATTAAATTCGTTTAATTCGTATAATTCGTTGCCTAACAAGAAGAGGAATACTAATCCCTAATCTATGGCGCTTGGCAGCTCAGTCAGTGGAATAAAGGTCTTGAGTCTGAGCTAATTCCTGCAGCAGCTTCGCGTATTTCTCTGCCACTGCTTCGGCGAAGCGGCGGCCTTTGTCGGCGGTGGCGAGGGCGGGGTCGCCGATGCCGGTGTCGTCGGTGACGCGTGTCCAGTGGCGTGGCAGCCAGGCCACCTTCTCGCGCAGGCTCTGCAGGGCAAAAGGCCGTGCACGCCCGGGGCCGGCCTCCTCGAGACGCACCAGCTCGGGGTGGTAGTGCATCATCACAGACGTCTCCAGCTCATCGGCATGGTCGCCGGGATTGTCGAACCAGTCCTTGGCCGGCAGCACCGCGAACCAGTCGCTTGCGAGGATGATGAAGTCGGGGTAGTCCACGGCCAGGTCGCGTATGATACCTTTGAAGCTGTTGCCGCCGTGGCCGTTGACGATGAGCAGCTTGCGCAGACCCTGATGGTGGAGCGAGGCCACGATGTCGGCGAGGATGGCAGCCTGCGTCGTCAGGCGATAGTGGATGCAGAAGGCGAGGTCGCGCTGCCCGGGATTCTGCGCGCCCATAGCCACGGGCGGCAGCACCATGGCGCGCACGCCGTAGGCGGTCAGCGCACGTTCGGCAGCGTCCAGGGCTACGGCCTGCGAGAGCAGGCAGTCGGTCATGTAAGGCAGGTGGAGGTTATGGGGTTCGGTGGCGCCCCAGGGCAGGATGGCCAGGTCGTAGTGCAGAGGGCGCACGGTGCCGTAGTTGCTTACGCTAAGATCTATTTCTTTGTGCATCGGGGTGAGGGGAGTTTAGGGAAGTTGGTGGAAGTGATGGTAGTTACTAAAAATTAAGCCCGCCTACGTCGGAGTAAGCGGGCTTTATCTTATCTGCAAGAGATGCAGAGTGTGGGGAAGCGGCGGGCTTATTCTTGCTCACACTTCTCGCAGTCGCAGCCGACGCAAGCCCAGATACCGGCGGCGCAGATGGCACCTACGAAGGGACCTACGATGAAGATCCAGAGGTTGGTCAGGGCAGTGCCACCCTGGAAGACGGCGGGAGCGATGGAGCGTGCGGGGTTGACGCTGGTGCCGGTGTAGCGGATGCAGGCAAGGTGCACGAGCACGAGCGAGAGGCCGATGGCGAGACCTGCGAAGTTGCCGGCGCCCTTCTTGGCATCAGTGGTGCCGAGGACTACGAGCACGAAGACGCAGGTGAAGACGATCTCGGCCAACAGACCGCCTACGACACTGACACCGTCCTGCAAGTCGTTGGCGCCAGTGCCTTCGAGGCCGCTATTGGAGGTGAGCAGCCACAGCAGAGCGGAGCCGATGAAGGCACCGATGACCTGGAAGATCATGTACATGGCACAATCCTTGGCAGAGATGCGCTTCGAGAGGAAGCAGCCCAGAGTGATTGCGGGGTTGATGTGGCAGCCGCTGACGCCACCGATGGTGTAAGCCATAGCCACTACGGCCAGACCGAAGGCGAGGGCCGTGCCGATGACTGTTTCGGGGTCGCCGTTGTTGCAACCAAGGCTTACAGCTACGCCGCAACCCATGAGTACGAGCACCATAGTGCCCACCATTTCAGCAAGATACTTTTTCATTCTATTTGCTTATTAAAGGGTTAATAAAAAAATTAATTAACACATTTGCGCCGTAAAATTAACATCTTTCCAGGTTGTCGCCAAACTTTTTGATGCTTTTTTTGCGTTTTAGCCTTTAAAAAGTAATCGGAAGCCACCTCCTTAGAGGTTTTCGCGAAGGAAGCGGCCCGTGTAGCTCTGCTCGCAGGCTGCTATGTCGGCCGGCGTGCCGGTGCACACGACGTTGCCGCCTTCGGCGCCGCCCTCGGGGCCGAGATCGATGACGTGGTCGGCCTGACGGATGACGTCCAGGTTATGTTCGATGACGACGATGGTGTGGCCGCGGGCGATGAGGGCGCTGAAGGCGTCCATGAGGCGGCGGATGTCGTGGAAGTGGAGCCCCGTCGTAGGCTCGTCGAAGATGAAGAGAGTGGGCACGGCACGCTCTGTGCCTATGTAGTAGGCCAGCTTCACGCGCTGGTTCTCGCCTCCAGAGAGCGTCGACGACGACTGCCCAAGCTGCACATAGCCTAAGCCTACATCCTTCAGGGGCTGCAGGCGCCTGACGATTTTCTTCTCGCCATGCTCGGCAAAAAAGTCCATAGCCTCGTCGACGGTCATGCTGAGCACATCATTTATGTTGCGGCCGTGGAAGCGCACGTCGAGGATGTCGCGCTTGAAGCGCTGCCCGTGGCACGACTCGCACTCGAGCACGAGGTCGGCCATGAACTGCATCTCGATGGTCACAGTGCCCTCGCCCTTACACTCCTCACAACGGCCGCCCTCGGTGTTGAACGAGAAGTGGCTGGCCGTGAAGCCCATCTGCTTCGACAGGGGTTGCTCGGCGAAAAGGCGACGGATCTCGTCGTACGCCTTGACGTAGATGACGGGATTCGAGCGCGAGCTCTTGCCTATAGGGTTCTGGTCTACAAACTCTACGGCCTCGACGGCATCCAAGTCGCCAGCGAGGCCAACGAACTCTCCGGGCCGCTCGGCCACCTCGTCGAGCTGACGTTTCATGGCGCGGTAGAGAATGTCGCGCACGAGGGTGCTCTTGCCAGAGCCCGAGACGCCCGTGACGCACGTCATCACATTCAACGGGAAGCGCACATCGATGCCCCTCAGGTTGTTGGCACGGGCGCCTTTGACTTCAATAAAACGGTTCCAAGGGCGGCAGACTCTCAAGCCCCCTACCCCGTCCCCCCTCTGAGAGGGGGAGTAGTCACTTCCTGGTGTAGAAATCTTTTCGAGCCCTAAAAGCCATTGGAGGGTATGGGAGCGCAGGATAGTCTTAGGGTCAAAGGCATCAGTTCCTCCCCTTAAAGTAGAGGTGAGGGAGGGGGTTCCTTGCCACACTACTTCGCCGCCCAGCCGTCCGGCATCTGGACCTATATCTATAATATAATCGGCCGCGCGTATTATGTCGGCATCGTGCTCTACGACGACGACCGTATTGCCCAGATCCACGAGCTGACGAAGCACGTGAATGAGCCTGTGCGTGTCGCGCGGATGAAGGCCTATGCTGGGCTCATCGAGGATGTAGAGCGACCCTACGAGTGCCGAGCCGAGGCTGGTGGCCAGGTTGATGCGCTGGCTCTCGCCGCCCGAGAGGCTGTTGGAGCGGCGCCCCAAAGTGAGGTAGCCTAATCCCACGTCGATAAGGAACTGCAGCCGACTCTTGATCTCCACGAGGAGCCGCTCGGCCACGGCCGCTTCGTGGGCTTCCAGTTGAAGGGCGTCGAACCACTCTTTCAGTTGCCCCACGGGCATCTCTATGAGTTCCGTGATGCTGCGGCCGCCCACTTTGACATAGGTTGCTTCGCGGCGGAGGCGAGTGCCATGACAGTCGGGGCACTCCGTCTTGCCCGTATAGCGAGCCAACATGACGCGGTTCTGTATCTTGTAGCGCCCTTCGCGCAGGTAATCGAAGAAGAGGTCGAGACAGACGTCGCCCAGATGCCAGCGCTGCTCCAGCGACTGAACAGGGTAGCGACCGTGCCACAGCAGGTCGCGCTCAGCGTTGGTAAGCTCGTAGTACGGCTTGAAGATGGGGAAGCGGATGCCTTCGGCCATGCGTATGAATTCCGTCTTCCACTCGCTCATCTTCTCGCCTCGCCAACACTGGATGCAGCCGTCGTAGATGCTCTTCGACGAGTCTGGGATGACCAGTTGCGGATCAATACCCGTTACGTTGCCCCAGCCCTCGCATGTCGGGCAGGCACCCATGGGCGAGTTGAAGGCAAAGAGCTGGTCGGTGGGCTCGTCGAAGGTCATGCCGTCGGCCTCAAAGCGGGTTGAGAACACGTGTTCGATGCCAGCCGGCAGGAAACGCAGCATAAGCTCTCCCCCACCCTCGTAGAAGGCTGTCTCGGCTGAATCCACGAGCCTCGAGACGACATCCTTGGCTTCGCTGACAGCAAGGCGGTCGATGACGAGCCGCAGTCCGCCCTCTGGCAGTGTGGCCGGCATCTCATCGCTGACGAGGAAATCCTCTATCCTTACGACTTCGCCATAGACTTCCAAGCGCGTATAGCCCTCTTGCATATAGGCCCTAAGCTGCTCTTCGAGGGTTCGACCCTCAGTGATGCGGACCGGGCAAAGCACCATAAAACGCGTGCCGGGGGAATAGCCGAGCATACACTGAACTACGTCCTCGGTGGTGTGCTTCCTTACTTCGACACCGCTGACGGGACTGAACGTGCGCCCTATGCGGGCATACAGCAGGCGCAGGTATTCATAGATTTCGGTGCTTGTGCCCACGGTAGACCGCGGGTTGCGAGCTACCACCTTCTGCTCGATGGCTATGGCGGGCGGTATGCCTGAGATGAAGTCGCACTCAGGTTTGCTCATTCGCCCCAGGAACTGACGGGCATAAGCATTCAGGCTCTCGACGTACCGCCGTTGGCCTTCGGCGTACAGCGTGTCGAAAGCCAGCGACGACTTGCCCGAGCCTGAGACGCCAGTTATGACTACGAGTTTGTCGCGAGGGATGTCGAGGGTCACGCCCTTCAGGTTATTGACTCGCGCATTCTCGATGTGTATGCTTTGATCTATATCTGACACTTCAAGGAATATATTACGTTTGGCAAGACGTGCTTGCTTGTAGGTTTTACAGCCACTCGTGTGAAAGAGACAGAGGACTACAGCTTCACTTTCTTAGCCTTAGACTCATTCTGCAGGCGGTCGAGAGCCGTCACTACGTACGTGCACTTCTGGTTGACATCGCCTGCAGGCAGGGGATAGAACGTGTCCGCAGTGATGCCGACGAGATGTGTGGCATTGCTGATGTCGATGCGTTCGCCTTGTGCAAAGCGATAGACGGCATAGTTCTTGGCCACGTCAAGTTCCTTGCGGCCTTTGGGTGCCGTCCAGAAGAGGACGGGGCCGTCAGCGGTAGGTATTATCTTCGTCTTGCGCACCTTGCCCGGGGCCTTCTTGTCGATCCAAGGCATAGAGGGCTGGAGGGTGGGCTTGGTGTGGTACTGTGTGCGCAGCGCCGTGGCATAGCCGCCGCGGTCGTCGGCCACGGCGCGTGCATACCATTGACACGAGCCGTTGATGCCGGGCAGCCCCTGCTGCAGCAGCATCTTGCGGGCCATGTCGCCCTTTTGTGCCGTGCGGTCGACGTCCTGACCAATATAAAGCGGGCGCGCGTGCGCGTGAGCACTCCACCAGCGTATCAGTTCGTCGTAGTCGGCAGCCGCGTTGCCTATCTCCCAGTAGATCTGAGGAATATTATAGTCAACCCAGCCCTTGTCGACCCAGAGGAGGACGTCGGCATAGAGGTCGTCGTAGTTCTGCAGCCCGTTTGTGCGCGAGCCTTCGGGCCACGAGCGCTGGTTGCGATAGATGCCGAAAGGCGAGACGCCGAACTTCACCCACGGCTTGGTGGCACGGATGGCATCGTGCAGCTCGTGGATAAACATATTCACGTTCTCGCGCCGCCAGTCGCCACGATCGCGGCCCTGACCGTAGGCGGCGTAGGCGGCATCGTCGGGTATGGGCAGTCCGGCCACGGGATAGGGATAGAAATAGTCGTCGATATGAAAGCCGTCGACATCGTAGCGGCTGACGATGTCGCGCGCCACGTCGCAGATGAAACGCCGATTCTCGGGCAGGCCAGGATCGAAAAGCATCAGTCCGTCGTAGGCAAAGCAGCGCTCAGGGTGTTGCACGGCGTAGTGCGTCGTAGCCAGCGCGGGCGTACCCTTGGTCTTGGCGCGGTAAGGGTTTATCCAGGCGTGCAGCTCCATGCCCCGTGCATGGCACTGCTCAATCATCCATTGGAGGGGATCCCAATAGGGCTGCGGAGGCGTTCCCTGCTGGCCTGTCAGGTAGCGGCTCCAAGGTTCCAGCTGGCTGGCATAAAGAGCGTCCCCCTCGACACGGCACTGAAACAAGATGGCATTAATGCCACACGCCTTCAGCGCATCCAGTTCGCGCGTCAGCTCGGCTTGCATAGCATCGCGGCCGACGCCTTGCCACTGACCATTGACGGCTTGAATCCAAGCTCCCCTGAACTCACGTTTGGGGGTGTGCACGGTCTGAGCGCACAACCCACAGGCGTTAGCCGCAAAGCAAGCTAACGCTACAAGAAATTTGAACTTATTCATTGTACTCACGAGTTAATTCCGTCTGCAAAGATAGAACAAAATCACTAAAAACCACCAACTTTTTAGGAAAAACAATTGATAAGGCCGAAAAGGGCGGGCTAATAGCGTTAAATAAAGCTAAAACTTAGGCTGCAAGCTTGGCTGCTCTGCTCTTTTCCATTAGCTTTGCACAAATATTTACTATTCACCAACTATTAAGGAGTAAACTATGTTTAAGAAAGTTTTCTTGGGCGCCCTGTTCGCCCTCATGGCCATCTCGGCCAATGCTCAGTTCGAAGCGGGTAAAAAGTATGTAAATCTCTCTACGAGCAGCCTCAGCCTCTCGTACAGCAAGAACGACAAGTTGCGCCTCAACATTGGAGCCACTGCCGGTGTCTTCGTGGCCGACGACTGGATGGTCTATGCTCAGGCCGAGTACAACCACAAGCGCCTCATGTATGACCGTCTGGTAAAGATAGGCCGCAAGATTCATCAGGATGAAGTCTTGCTCGGCGTCGGCGGCCGCTACTACATTGAGCAGAACGGCATCTATCTGGGCCTTGCAGCTCAGTTCGCTCACCACGAGCAGTCGTTCGACAACTTTTACCTCACGCCAGAGATAGGCTATGCCTTCTTTGTCAACCAATACATCACCCTGGAGCCTTCCGTCTACTACCAGATGTCGCTCAACGACTTCTCTGACGCCAGCACGGTAGGCCTTAAGCTGGGCGTAGGTATTACCTTCTAAGACCTACACCCGTCCCCTCCCTCGCGAGGGAGGGGCGTATTTACACTGGGATTATGATGCTACAACTTGCAAACCCTCACAACTATTCAGAACTACGAGAACGGGCGCGAGCCTTACGCAACGACCAGACACCGGCTGAAAAGGTGCTTTGGAGTTTTCTACGGCTGCGGCCACTTGGAATAAAGTTTCTGCGTCAGAACATAATATCATATATTGTCGATTTCTTTGCTTACAGCTGTTCCTTAGTCATTGAGGTTGACGGAGGATATCACAATAGCACTGAACAGCGTCAACTTGATATTGAGCGGCAGGACTTTCTGGAACGTCAAGGTCTCCACGTCCTTCGTTTTACAAATGATGAGGTAGTGTACAACACGAAACAAGTTTGCCAGCAAATAAAAGATTTCCTCTGCTCTGCAACATGTTCAAAACACTAATGCAATTATACTGATACCCCAAAAATTAAATCCAAAACAACTAACATCATTAATACTAACAATCAAAAAAGTACCTACGCCCTCCCTCTTGAGGGAGGGGTTGGGGGAGAGTCCTATGAAAACTAATCTAAGTTCACAAATCACACTTGACCGCGTGTCGCCCCGCTACTACCGCCCCGACGGGAATATCGAGCGCTCTGTGCTGACACGCTTTGAGAAGTTGCCCACCGAAATCTATGCCACAGCCGAGGAAGGAGCCACGGAAGTGGCGCTGAAGGTGGCGGCCACCATACGGCAGCGTCAGCGGGAGATACGGGCCTGCACCATGGCTTTCTCCGGCGGCGCCACGCTCACCGAAGTCTTCAACCAGCTCGTGCGCATGCACCAGGAGGAGGGTCTTAGCTTCCAGAATGTTGTCGTCTTCGTTACCTATGAGTACTATCCTCTGCCCGCCGACAGCATTCAGTCGAACCTGAAGATGCTGAAGGAGCAGTTCTTCGACCGCGTCGACATTCCCGCTCAGAACATCTACCCGCTCGACGGCACCACGCCTCAGGAGCGCGTCACTGAACACTGCTTGGCCTACGAGAAGATGATTGAGCAGATGGGAGGCATCGACATTGCCCTGCTCGGCATAGGCCGTATGGGCAATATCGCCCTCAACGTCACCGGCTCGCAGCGCAATAGCCACACGCGCCTCGTGCTGCTCGACGCCACCAGCCGTGCCGAAGCCGTGAAGGTGTTCGGAGCTGAGCAGAACGTGCCCGTCTGCGCCATCACCATGGGCGTCTCCACAATCCGCAAGGCCAAGAAGATCTTCCTGTTGGCTTGGGGCGAGGAGAAGGCCGAGGTCATCAAGAGCGCCGTCGAAGGCGAGATGACTGACGCCCAAAGCGCCACCTTCCTGCAGATGCACAACAACGTGCAGGTGGTGCTCGACCTCTCGTCGGCCGCCAACCTGACGCGCATCCGCCGCCCCTGGCTCGTCACCTCGTGCGACTGGGACGACAAGCTCATCCGCTCCGCCATCGTCTGGCTCTGCCAGAAGACGGGCAAGCCCATCCTCAAACTGACCAACAAGGACTACAACGAGCACGGCCTCGGCGAGTTGCTGGCCATCTACGGCTCGGCCTACGATGTCAACATAAAGATTTTCAACGACCTGCAGCACACCATCACCGGCTGGCCTGGCGGCAAGCCTAACGCCGACGACTCGAATCGTCCCGAGCGTGCCAAGCCGGCACAGAAGCGTGTGATTATCTTCTCGCCCCACCCCGATGACGACGTCATCTCGATGGGCGGCACGCTGCAGCGCCTGGTGAAGCAGAAGCACGAGGTGCACGTGGCCTACGAGACCAGCGGCAACATCGCCGTCGGCGACGAGGAGGTGTTCCGCTTCATGCACTTCATCCGTGGCTTCAACGAGCTCTTCGACGAGGGCAAGAACGAGGTCATCAACACCCGCTACAAAGAGTTCATCGACTTCATCAACAAGAAGAAACCGGAGGATTTCGACACCCGCGAGATTCTGGAGGTCAAAGGCCTCATCCGCCGGGGCGAAGCACGCATGGCTTCGATGTACAGCGGCATCCCCCTGGAGCGCGTTCACTTCCTCAACCTGCCGTTCTACGAGACGGGCAAGATCCAGAAGAACCCCATCTCGGAAGCCGACATTGAAATAGTGCTCCAGCTGCTGCGCGAGGTGAAGCCTCACCAGATCTTCGTCGCAGGCGACCTTGCCGACCCGCACGGCACCCACCGCGTCTGCACCGACGCCGTTCTGGCCGCCATCGACATCGAGAAGGAAGCCGGCGCCGAGTGGCTTAAGAACTGCCGCATCTGGATGTACCGCGGCGCATGGGCCGAGTGGGAAATCGAGCACATCGAGATGGCTGTGCCCATCAGCCCCGAGGAGCTGCGCACCAAGCGCAACGCCATCCTCAAGCACGCCAGCCAGATGGAGAGCGCCCCCTTCCTGGGCAACGACGAGCGCCTGTTCTGGCAGCGCGCCGAGGACCGCAACCACGCTACCGCCGAGCTCTACAACAGCCTCGGCCTGGCAGCCTACGAGGCCATGGAAGCCTTCGTGCAGTATCATCCGCTCTGATTAATACAATCTTTTTTTAAAAACCACAGATTACACAGATTAAACAGATTATTCCTATTCTCGAATAATAAGCATTACACAGGTTTTTTAGCGAGAAGTTTCGCTTGCTCCGTAGGTATGGCGCGACTGTGAGAGAGATTATTAATTCGAATGTAATTAGCATGAATTCTGTTGAATCTGAGTAATCTGTGGTTCTTTAATTATATATTCAAGTTTCGCTTGTTATGGAAGTTAAAGAAGTTAAAGAAGTTATGTGGCCTTCGGCCACGGAAGTTAAACACGATTGTTCTGTGAGCTGCAAGCTTCAAGGGGCAAAGGTAACGTCTTTAACCTAAAATCCGCAACTAATAGTGATGCTGACTAATTTTGCAGTTTGCCTCTCCATCTGACGATAGTCTTGCCACTACAGACGTGATTATGTATGGGTCATGCC
>FLNY01004574.1_pt1 | contig 31120 bp, 28 predicted proteins | sample 1140381 | NCBI WGS metagenome assembly FLNY01 (sample SAMEA3878172, study PRJEB12797) | bioreactor metagenome | biome: Moose rumen | place: Sweden | collected 2011-10 | reverse complement strand
CCACGCGCTCATTTAAACTCGGCGGAGAAACTTTTTCGCCCGTCAAAAAATATTTCAACAGTGCGCCGATAATCCACGGGTTGCCTTGTGCGGCGCGTCCTACCATTACGCCGTCAGCCTTTGTAATTTCCAAAATTTTTTCCAGTGAATCAAAATTTTTAACGTCGCCGTTTGCAATAACGGGAATTTTTACGGCGGCTTTAACTTTTGCAATTTCGTACCAATTAGCCGCGCCGCTATAAAATTGTTGGCGCGTCCGCCCGTGCACTGCGATAAAATCCACGCCGCAATTTTCGGCAATTTTCGCAATTTCAACAGCGTTAATATTTTCGTCAAAGCCGAGCCGAATTTTTATACTGAACGGAATTTTTACAGCTTTTCTAATTGCAGATAAAATTTCGCCGATAAGTTTTGGATTTTGCATGAGTGCGGAGCCTTCGCCGTTTTTTACGATTTTTGGCGCGGGACAACCCAAATTAAAATCGATAACCGCCGCCGTCCCCAATTCTTCAACGTACTTTGCCGCCGTCGCGCAGATTTCCGGATTCGATCCGAAAAGCTGAATTGCAACCGGTCTTTCGCCTTCTGAAGTTTTCAGCATTTCCAAAGTTTTTTCGTTGCGATAGTGAATACCGTTGCAACTTACCATTTCTGAAAACATAAGTAAATTTTTTTTGTAAGTTGCGTCTACAAGTTCACGCACAATTATTCTGAAAGCTGAATCAGTCACGCCTGCCATTGGTGCCAAAAATATTGGCGTCTTGAAAATTTCTTCGACTGTCATTTGATATAGTGAACTTTCTTTGCATCGTAGCGATCTTGTTGCGGCTTTTTATTTTTTGGATAACCGAGCGCAAAAATTGTAAACGCAGAAATATTTTCCGGCAAGTTCAAAACTTTTGAAAGCGCACTCATTCTGTCTTCAAAGGGTGCCATTCCCAGCATAACGCCGCCGAGCCCTAATTCTTCACATTCAAGCCAAATATTTTCAGTGGCAATGGCACAATCAATATCAAGCATTTTTGGAACTTTTACATTGTCTTTGTTGTAGCAAATAACAATAGCCGCTGGAGCATTTGCGGCGGCAGCTGAATAGGGCGTAACTTTGCCGAGTTTTGCAAGAACTTCTTTGTTTGTTACAACGTAAAATTCCCACGCTTGCTGATTTTTTGCAGTTGGAGCCGCCATTGCCGCCTTTAAAAGTTTTTCGATTTTTTCAGACTCAATTTCCCTATCTTCAAAACTTCTTATGCTTGTACGAGTAAAAATTGCATTCATAGATTTTCCCTCCTAAAAATTTATTGCCTAAATGTATTGTATGTATAAAGAATTTTGAGTTATCGCCGTGTTAAAACAATTTAGCGTCCAGCTACCGTTTTTATATGAAAGTATTGACGGTAATAAAAAACCCGTGTAAAATGGATTACAAATAAAAATAACCAAAACACAGGAATTTTTCATATTCAATTAGATTATTTTTTTATTACAAATGTATTTTAACAAATGAAAAATTAAATTTCAAGATCAGAAATAGTGCAAGTTATTTCGATTTTACATTTATTACCGAAAATGCGCCGTAAAGCCTTCGTCTTTAGAGGTGGAGATATAAGGTGCAAAAAAATTGCATAGAAAAATAAAACTCTGTATAAAGCTGAAGATGGGCAGAGGTAAAATCCGCCTCTTCAGAAAAAATTTTGGTTGTTGAAAAATCGATTGTTTATAGCACAATCGGGAGTATGTCAAAAAATAGCAGCGTTTTTAAAATTGCTGACATGAAAACTAAAAATTTCGCGAAATTTGATAAAATTCTTATGCATAAATTTTGGAATTTTGAGCGTGGTTTAGTGCAGTATTTTTTAGTATATTCCGCTGAATATACTTGTGCAGTTATAAGTCGGAGAATTTAAGCGCGGATATTTGACATCAATTACGGTATTTTATTTTAGTTATTCGTGTCAGATTATTTTTTAGAAAAGACTTGCATAAAAATTTAAAGGTTGCTATAATTCCGTTTTGGTTAGTTTATAAAAACTTCCCTGCGCGGAGAGAAACCGCGCCGCAGACCAAAGAGGAGGTGTGTTTTGTGAGAAAGTACGAAATAGTTTTCATCGTGAAACCGCTTGAGGAAGAGGCAAATAACGCAATCATTGAAAAATTTTCAAAACTCATAGCGGCAAACGGCGGCACAATCGACAAAGAAGATCGTTGGGGCAAACGTCGCCTTGCGTACGAAATTAAAAAGGAAGTCGAAGGTTTTTATGTAATTTTTTATGTAACTTGCCCGCCGGCTTGCGTCGACGAATGCGACCGTGTTATGAAAATCACTGATGAAATTCTCAAACATATGATCGTTCGCGCTGACGAAAAAGAGGATTAATTATGAACAAAGTTATTTTAAGCGGAAATTTGACGCGTGATCCTGAACTTCGTTATACTCAAAGCGGCACTGCTTATGCCAGAATGGGAATTGCTGTTAGCCGCCCGTATTCTTCAAAAAGTAACGACGGACAAGGTATTACAGATTTTTTTAATATGGTGGCATGGAATAAAACCGCCGAATTTTGCGGACGTTACTTTAAAAAAGGTTCGCGTGTTCTCGTCGAAGGGCGCGTTGAAAATGACAATTACGAAGATAAAAATGGAGTCAAACGTTATGGCGTAAATATTACCATTGAGAATATCGAATTTGCCGGCGGTAAACGCCAAAACGATAACACCAGCGGCGGTGGCGATTATGATAATAATTCCGGTGAAAAAAATCCGGAGCCGAATTACGGCAGCAATGATAATAATGATGATGATATTGACGTTCCATTTTGATTGAAAATCCCCTAAGGAGGGTTGAAAATGCGTAGAGAAAGAGGAAGACGCCCGCGCAGAAAAGTTTGTACTTTTTGCGTGGATAAAGTCGAACAAATAGATTATAAAGACGCGGCGAAATTGCGCCGTTTCATTACCGAACGTGGAAAAATTCTTCCGCGCCGTATTTCCGGCAACTGTGCTAAGCATCAACGTCAAGTTACACTTGCTATTAAACGCGCGCGCAATATTGCACTTTTGCCTTTCACTGCAGAATAAGGATTAAGGATTAGGGGCTAAGGACTAGGGATTTTTTTAGTCTTAGTCTCTTTTTTGTTGTGAAAATTTATGATTAAAAAAAATTTTTTACCGGCGATAGTTTTTGTAACCTGCGCGACGGTTGCAATTTTGTACCGGCAATTTATTTATATTCCAATTCAAGCCGAAATTTCAAGCTTAAAAGCCGAAACAAAACGCCTTCAAACAATCGAAAAAGAACTTGAAATTTTGCAGACGCGCCATAAAAATTTTGAAGAATTCGTGGAATTAACTGAAGAAAAATTAACACAAGCACAGGAACTTTTACCCACCGAAATGAACGCCGAAAAATTTATTTCTGAACTTTACACTTTGGCTGAAAATAAAAAGATTTTGCTAAATTCGGTACAAGTCGGCGAAACTTCAGAAAAAAATTCAGTACAGCGGCAGATTATAAAAATTCATCTTGAGGCTGATTATATTTCACTGTTAAATTTCATTCGAGAAATTTTGGACGGGGAACGGCTTGCCAGTTTGGAAAATTTTTCAATTACAAAAGACGGCGAAAGTAATATTTTAACCTGCGAATTGGAATTTTTAATTTTCGCCCTAAAATCTGAAGTCGCACAGAATTAATAATCGCTTTTTGCCGAAAAAATAAAATTTCATTCGAGAAATTTTGGACGGGGAACGGCTTGCCAGTTTGGAAAATTTTTCAATTACAAAAGACGGCGAAAGTAATATTTTAACCTGCGAATTGGAATTTTTAATTTTCGCCCTAAAATCTGAAGTCGCGCAGAATTAATAATCGCTTTTTGCCGAAAAAATAAAATTTCTTTAAGCAAAACAAATTCACTTTTTATTTTTAGACGGCGATTTTTTAATTTTTGCTAAAAACAAAAAATTTTAAGTTGCATTTTTTTTTTAATTGTGGTAGATTAATAACCGGTTTTTAAAATGTGTCTTTAAGGAGGAATTTTCTTATGGCAGTTAGTTTAGCAAAAGGACAGAAAGTTGATTTGACAAAAACTAATCCCGGCTTGAAAGATATTTTAATTGGTCTCGGCTGGGACACAAACAAATATGACGGCGGCAAAGATTTTGACTTGGATGCATCAGTTTTCATGCTTGGCGCAAACGGCAAAGTTCGTTCTGATGCAGATTTCGTTTTCTACGGCAATTTGAAACACGAAAGCGGCTCCGTTGAACATTTGGGCGATAACCTTACCGGTCAAGGCGAAGGTGACGACGAAGAAATTAAAGTTTTCCTCGATAAAGTTCCGGCTGATGTCGAAAAAATCGATTTCACAGTTACAATTTATGAGGCTGAACAACGTAAACAAAATTTCGGACAAGTCGAAAATGCTTTTATTCGTGTAGTAAACGCGGCAAACGGTGAAGAATTAATTCGCTACGATTTGGGCGAAGATTTTTCAGTTGAAACAGCAGTTGTTGTTGGTGAACTTTATCGCAACAAAGGCGAATGGAAATTTAATGCTATTGGCTCCGGCTTTGAAGGCGGACTTGCCTCTCTCGGTCGCAACTACGGCGTAAATGTTTAATTTTTAAATTTGAAAAAATTTTTTACAAGGGCGGATTTTTTAGGCAATAGACAATAGGCAAAAGGCAATAGGAAATTGAAAAATTTATGCCTCTTGCCTTATGCCTCCTGCCTAAAAGCCGTCCATTTTTTTAGAAAGGAAAATTTAAAATGGCTGTAAATCTTCAAAAGGGACAAAAAGTTAATCTTGTAAAATCTAACGGCTCCAAACTTACAAAAATAATGGTAGGGCTCGGCTGGGACGCTGTCGAACAGGAAGAAAAAGGCGGTTTCCTTAATCGTATTTTTGGCGGCGGCAAAAAAGATATTGACTGCGATGCCTCTGTTTTTGTTTGTAAGAACGGCAAAATTACAAACGTTGATGATATTGTTTATTTCGGAAATTTGGAACATAAAAGCGGCGCAATTAAACACATGGGCGATAATTTAACCGGCGAAGGCGAAGGCGACGACGAACAGATTTTTGTTGACTTAAAAGATATTCCCGCCGATTATGATAAATTAATTTTCGTTGTAAATATTTATAAGGCTGTCGACCGTAAACAAAATTTCGGTATGATTAAAAATGCTTTTATCAGAATCATTGACAACGATACAGGCGAAGAACTTTGCCGCTACAATTTGAGCGGCGGCGATTATGACGGAATGTTGGCAATGGTTGTCGGCGAAGTTTATCGCTACAAAGGCGAATGGAAATTTAATGCTATTGGCAACGGCACAAAAGATCCCGGCTTGCAAGAACTTAGCAGACGTTTTGTATAAAAGGTAAAGTTTATGGCTAAGGAAAAAATTCCAACAATTTCTGTTGTCATTCCAATGTACAACGCTGAAAATTATATTGAAGAATGTTTGAATAGTCTTTTAAATCAAACGCTGAAAAATTTTGAAGTAATTGTGGTTGACGATTGCAGCACGGATAATTCACTTTCCATAGCTGACAGTATGACTTCTAAATTTTCCGCGCAAAATAAAAATCTTATCGTAATTACTCTTTCAAAAAATAGCGGTTGTCCGGGTATTCCTAGAAACACGGCTTTAAATTTTGCCAAAGGAAAATATATTTATTTTCTTGACAGCGACGATTTTTTAGATAAAACTGCACTTGAAGATTTTTACAATGTTGCAGAAAAGTTTAGGGCAGATGTTGTACATTCTGAAAAATGTTTTGTTTATGAGGAAGTTGACGGCGAGTTAAAAGATACATTAGCCAGTACTCAAACCGGCGAATTCGTAGAAAATCCAACGCTTGAAACTTTTGATATAGGCGAGCGTGTTTCTGATTTTATCAACAAGCGGTATCTTTGGTGGGGTTGTAATAAACTTTTCCGCCGAGAATTTTTGCTTAAAAACGATATAAAATTTTCCAATATGACAGCGTTTGAAGATTTAATTTTCTCTTTTATGTGCGTAGTTTGTGCAAAAAATTATGTTCGCGTTCCATTCACAAATTATCATTATCGCATTAGAAAAAATTCTTTGTCCCACAAAGGCTTAGATGGCGTTGAAAAATCTTTAAATTTGATTGAGGCTGTAAAAAATTTGGACGGCTTTATGAGTAACAGAAAATTTTTTATCGAAAATCCCAAATACAGATATGCTATGCTGGATTTTTTCATTAATGATAAATTGGATTCTCTGGCACAAGCTCTTTTTGTTACAAGCAATTTAGACCCTGCTGAAGTTTTTGATTATTTTGCAAGAGAAATTTTTTCTATCAATCCGCAAAATAATATTTCGTTGACTTCCTATCTTTTTACTTCAATGAATATCTACAAACTTTTGGTAAATCAACAGGCGGCAGAAATTGCACGGCTAAAAAAACTTTTAGCTGATGAAAAAAATAACTAAGGAGACTTTTAATTGAAAATCACAGGTTTAACCGATGCGCAAGTTCAGGCGAATAAAGCCCAATACGGCGATAATTCCATTACTGAACAAGCGCGCGAAGGTTTTTGGGATAAACTCAAAGGCAATTTCGACGACCCAATTATAAAAATTTTGATATTCGCCTTATGCTTGAATGTTTTCTTTGCATTTATGGGAAAATCTGAATGGTATGAATCAGTTGGTATTGCAATGGCGGTACTTTTGGCAACTTTCGTATCAACTTTTTCGGAATTCAAAAATGAAAGTGCGTTTCAAAAATTGCAGGGCGAGGCGTCGTTAATCAAGTGCAAAGTTTATCGTAACGGCGCGGTTGTGGAAATTCCAATTAACGATATAACTTTTGGCGACTGCGTACTTTTGCAGAGCGGCGATAAAATTCCGGCTGACGGCGTAATTATCGACGGCTCCATTACAGTTGACCAAAGTATTTTGAACGGCGAGGCAAAGGAAGAAACAAAAACGCCGCCGCCAAATTCTCAAGTGGACGAAGAATCCGCCAAAAGTGAAGATTTATTAAACCCGCACAAAGTTTTTCGCGGCGCGGTAGTTGCGGGCGGTAATGCGGTAATGCGTACCGTAACTTTGGGAGACAAAACTTTTTACGGCAAAATTGCTGAAGAATTACAAACTGATGAAGACCGCGACACGCCTTTAAAATTAAAACTCGGCGATCTTGCCGGGCAAATTTCAAAATTCGGTTATATCGGCGGCGTAGCTATTGCGGTTGCTTTTATGTTTCAAAGAATCGTCATTCACAACAATTTTGATATGGCGTTAATTTCGGAGTACTGCTCGGACTGGATGAACGTTGTAAACAGTTTGGTTGAGGCGGTTATGCTTGCCGTTATAATTATCGTTATGGCAGTTCCTGAAGGCTTGCCGCTTATGATTGCGATTGTTTCGGCGCAGAATATGGGCAAAATGCTTAAGGATAATGTTTTGGTAAGAAAAATTTCCGGTATTGAAACGGCGGGCAGTTTGAATTTACTTTTCAGCGATAAAACCGGTACAATTACAAAGGGACAACTTGAGGCTGTAAGTTTTCTGGACGGCACGGCGTCAAGTTTCAAAACTTATTCAGATATTCCAAAAAAATTGGCAGAATTAATTTCTTTGTCGGTACGCTACAACACGGCGTCAGTTATAAACGGCGATAAAGCAGTTGGCGGCAACGCTACCGAGCGCGCGCTGTTGGGATTTGTACTCGGCAAGGACGGCGGCGAATTAAATATTAAAGTTGGAGACACTGTACCTTTCAACAGTAAAAATAAATATTCGCTTGCTGAAGTTACGGGCAAATATAATTTAACTTTGGCAAAGGGCGCGCCTGAACGACTTTTGGACCGCTGCAGTTATTACTACGACGGCAACGGCAACAAGCAACCTTTAAACGGCGTAGACCACATTAACGCGGAAATTGATAAACTTGCTGAAAGGGCAATTCGTGTTTTGGCTCTTGCAACTTATGAAGGCAAAGTTGAAAATGGCGAACTGCCAAATACCGGTTTAATTTTTGTAGGCGCGGTAGGTATTCGTGACGAAGTACGCGCAGAATCGCCCGCCGCTCTCGCGCAGGTTAGAGAGGCTGGCGTCCAAGTCATTATGATAACCGGCGACAGAAAAGAAACTGCTATGGCAATTTCTAAAGAGGCGGGCTTACTTAAAAGCGATGATGAAGTTGTTTTGACTTCGCCCGAACTTAACGCAATGAGTGATGACGAAGTTAAAAAGATTTTGCCGAAAATCAGAGTTATTGCGCGCGCCCTTCCTACTGATAAAAGCCGCCTTGTAAGAATTGCGCAGGAATTAAATTTGGTTGTTGGTATGACAGGCGACGGCGTCAACGATTCACCGGCACTCAAAAAAGCTGATGTTGGATTTGCAATGGGCGACGGTACGGAAGTTGCAAAAGAGGCTAGCGAAATTGTTATTTTGGACAACAATTTCAGCTCCATTGGCAAGGCGATTTTGTACGGGCGCACGATTTTTAACAGTATCAGAAAATTTATTATCTTCCAACTTACAATCAACGTTAGCGCGGTTTTAATTTCTTTTGTTTGCCCGCTTATCGGTATTGAAAATCCGCTGTCAATTACGCAAATTTTATGGGTTAATTTGGTAATGGATACATTGGCGGCGTTGGCATTCGGCGGCGAACCTGCGCTTGCAAGGTACATGGAAGAAGAGCCGAAAAAGCGCGACGAAAAAATTATTAACGGCTATATGTACAGTTCAATCGGCGTTGGTGCGGTATGGTGTTTTGCAATGGGCTTAGTTTTCCTATTGACGAGTTTTTCACATGAACATTTCAGAGTTGGCGCGGAAGATGCAAATATGTATTTAATGACGGGCTATTTTGCATTCTTCATTTTTATGGCGGTGTTTAACGCCTTCAACGCGCGTACAGACAGAATGAATTTGTTTGACAATATCGGCGGCAACACCGGATTTTTGAAAGTTATGGGCTTGATTGTCGTTGTACAAGTTGCAATGACATATTTTGGCGGAGTAATTTTGCGTTGTTTCGGCTTGACTGCCAATGAATGGCTTTTTGTAATTGCTATGGCGTTTACCATTATTCCTGTTGACTTAATCAGAAAAGCAGTTGTCGGAGGCTCCACAGCTAAATAAGGACTAAGGATTAAGGGTTAAGGACTAAGGATTAAGGATTAAGGATTAAGGATTAAGGATTAAGGATTAAGGACTAAGGATTAAAAATAAAATTTTTCCAACGGCAGGTAAAGCCGTTTTTTTTTTAGAATTAACACTTTAAAAATTGGAGGTGTAAAAATGGGACTCAAAAATAAAGTTATAATTTCCGTGAACGCGGCAATAATTTTAGTTTGTATTTGTATGGGCGTTGTAGGTTATACGAATGCAAACAGTGGATTTGAAAAGGCGTTGGAAATGAAGGCGGCAAGCGACGTAAAATCTTTAGCCGAAATTATCGATTATCGCTACGCCGGAAATTGGAACCTGCGCGACGATACACTTTACAAAGGCGATATAAAAATTGACGGCAACGAAGAGCTTGTAGATTCACTTGCAAAAGTTACGAACGGCAAAGTTACAATTTTTAGCGGCGATACGCGCGTTACAACAAATGTAAAAGACGCAAGTGGCAAGCGTCAAGTCGGTACAAAGGCATCACAGGCGATTATTGACACGGTTTTAAAAGGCGGCAACGAATTTTTGGGGACGGCTGATATTTTGGGCGAGCCACACCACGCCGCCTATCAACCAATTAAAGACAGCTCCGGAAAAGTTATCGGTATGCTTTTTGTAGGCGTCAGTGTTCACGAAATGGACGACGTTGTAAACAGTTTAATCACTTCGATAATTATTGTTATGGCAATTATAATTGTCGGCGGAGTTATTGTTTCAAGCGTTGTTGTAGGCAAAATGTTAGGCGCGCTTGATGAAGTTGTACAGGCAACCGGCAAAATTGCGGACGGCGATTTGGGAATTGAAGATTTAAAAATTCACTCTTCAGATGAAATTGGAACTTTGGCGAAAGAAATTAATATAATGAAACAAAAATTAAAAAATTTGCTTATAAATATTGCACAAAGTTCAGAAAAAGTTGCAGCCGCCGCCGAAGAATTAACCGCCGCCACGCAAGAAGGCAGAGAATCAATTAACAATATGGCGCAAAATGCCGCCGAAATGTCCGAAGAATCCAATTCACAAATGAACAATATTAATTCTTTGCAGGAACAATTAGAAAATATGCGCGGCAAAATGGCTGAACTTTATCAAGGCGCAATGGATTTAGATTTGGTTGCGGCTAACAGCGCAGAAAGTACAGTTGTTGGTCAGGAAAAAGTTTCAACCGCTATTGAAGTTATGAATAATATTTCGGATCAAGTTAAAAATTCGGTTGCGGTTGTAGAAAATTTGGGCAAACGTTCAGATGAAATTGGCGAAATTGTTAAGACTATTTCAGATATTGCAGACCAAACAAATTTGCTTGCGTTAAACGCGGCTATTGAGGCGGCTAGAGCCGGCGAACACGGGCGCGGCTTTGCTGTTGTTGCTGATGAAGTTAGGAAACTTGCCGAACAATCCAGTATTTCTGCAAAAAGTATCACGGAATTAATTACTTCAATTCAAGGCGAAACTGCTGAGGCTGTCGAAACAATAATTCGCGGTACTGAAGGCGTTAATGAAGGTGTTCAATCTGTTTTGTCAACCGACGACGCCTTCAAAAATATTGGCTCTCAAATTGAAAAACTTACTGCTAATGTTGTTCAAAGTATGATTAATATCGAAGAGGTAAACACAAGCACAGATGAAATTGTAAACGCAGTCAATCGCACGCAAGAAATTACTCAAAAATCTAACGAAAATGCAACTTCAATGAGTGCGGTTGCCGAAGAACAAACTGCCATGATAAGCGAAATTTCCGAATCAAGCAAAACGCTTGCCGATCTTGCCGCCGAAATGCAAAATGAAGTTTCAAAATTTAAACTTTAATTTGTTTATCATAAAAAATTTAGCCGTCAAAATGGCGGCTTTTTTATTTGCAAATAAAAATTGACGTTATCGCTTTTTGGTGTTAGAATTTAATTGATGTATAAACCCTAACGCCGGGGCGTAACGTCTTTTCAAATTATAATCGTCTCGGCGTTGATTGTCAAATTACTTGGAGGCGATTTAAAATGTGGGACAAAAAGGTTTGGCTTAAAGCTCGTTATGAAAAAGCCAAAAAAGATTATGCTACTTTTATTTCTCTGTATCCCTTTGAAATTGAAACTTTGGAAACCGAAATTTGGAAATGGATTAAAAATTATGAAGGTCTTTATATGGAGAGTACATTTGGACGCACTAAAAGTTTTTACAAGGGAAAAATCAAGATTCTAAAACCGCAACTTAATATACACGGATATTTAACTGTTCATTTGTTCAAAAATGGCAAATATAAAGTGCATAGCGTTCATACTTTAGTAGCAAATACTTTTATTCCTAATCCTGATAATCTTCCTGAAGTCAATCATTATGACGGCATAAAATTTAATTGCCACATTTCAAACTTAGAGCGAGTTACCACATTAGAAAATATAGAACATTCAATTAGTACTGGTTTGCGCAAAACAGGTATAGAAAGTTCAAGAGCAAAATTTACTAAAGAACAGATTCTTGAAATTAGAACTACTTTTATTTCAAGTGATGAAGAATATGGAATTAGAGCACTTGCCAGAAAATATAATGTCGGCAGGACAACAATTAAGCGTATTATTAATCGTGAAGTTTATAAAAGCGTCGAATAAAACTTGACAATTTCTATCAAAACTTGTAAATTATTTTTCGGAGGTTAGAGCCGCACATAGTTTACAATTTTTTTTGTGCGGCGAAATAAAAATATGAATCTTAATGAAGGTCTTGCAAAAGATAAAATTATTTTTGACGCAATAGAAAATGAACTCAACAGGCAACGCAACAATCTTGAAATGATTGCATCTGAAAATATTGTATCTAAGGCAGTTATGCAAGCGCAAGGTTCAGTATTAACCCTTAAATATGCCGAAGGATATAGCGGAAAAAGGTATTACGGCGGCTGTAAATATGTTGATATAGTTGAGCAAACTGCGATTGACAGAGCCAAAGAACTTTTCGGCGCAAATTTCGCCAATGTTCAGCCGCACTCCGGCGCGCAAGCAAATATGGCAGTTTTTATGGCGTTTTTAAATCTCGGCGATACTGTTTTGAGTATGAATTTAACAGACGGCGGGCATTTGTCGCACGGTATGAAATTAAATTTCAGCGGCAAATACTTTAAAATTGTACCTTACGGCGTCAGCAAAGAAACTGAAATGATTGATTATGACGCACTGGAAAAATTAGCCGTTGAATGTCAGCCGAAATTGATAATTGCGGGCGCGTCTGCCTACAGCCGAATTTTGGATTTTGAAAGATTTTCAGCCATTGCCAAAAAAGTTGGCGCGTACCTTATGACAGATATTGCGCACATTGCGGGGCTTGTAGTTGGCGGCGTTCATCCTTCGCCCATGCAATTTGCTGATATTGTTACAACTACAACTCATAAAACTTTGCGCGGACCGCGCGGCGGCTTGATTCTTTGGAACAACGAAGATTATACAAAGAAAATTAACAGCGCGGTTTTCCCCGGCACTCAAGGCGGCGGACTAATGCACGTTGTTGCAAGCAAGGCGGTTGCACTAGGTGAGGCATTGCAGCCGGAATTTAAAGAATACGCCGCGCAGATTGTCAAAAACGCAAAAACTTTAGCTGCCAAACTTGCCGCCGACGGTTTCAGAATTGTTTCCGGCGGTACTAATAATCACTTAATGCTTGTCGATTTAACCAGTAAAAAAATTACAGGCAAAGAGGCGCAGGCACTTTTGGAAGACGTTAATATTACCGTCAACAAAAATACAATTCCTTTTGAAACGCTTAGCCCGTTTGTCACAAGCGGTATTAGAATTGGTACGCCCGCACTTACTACCCGCGGCTTTAAAGAAGAAGATATGAATGAAGTTGCAGATATTATTTCGCTCGTTTTGAATAATCCTGCTGACGAAGATAAAAAAATTTTGGCGCGTGAACGTGTAGCCGCTCTTTGTAAAAAATATCCGCTTTATTAATTCAAATATCGCCAAAAAGGCGGAAAATTTCAACGTGGCAGGGCTTTTCTATTTCATTAGGTAATTTTATATATTACAGCTTTAAAATTTGGCTCTAAAAGCAGAATTTTTGAAGTAATTTAAATTTTGAATAATCCTGCTGATGAAGATATTGATAATTTTTTGTAAAATTTTAATTTAGAAGTTTTAAAACTAATATTGAAAAAATTAATAAAAAAATTTATAATAACGGCGTTATGGTCGTGGTTTGCGTTCAATGAGAGTATCTGTGCGCAGAAATTAACTGCAATGATATTTCAACCGAATGGAGCGCAACTTTAAACCTGACAGCTGAAAAAGTTCTTGCTTAGGCAGGAGCTTTTTTAGTTTGCAAAAAAATATAAAGTTTCTAATTTAAATTTTCGTTGAAATATGCTGAATTGTATCGTATAATCACCGCATAAAAAAATTTTTTTAATATATTTTCGGGGAGGTTTTAAAATTGATTTACACAGTTACATTTAATCCCGCACTGGATTACAACGTTCGCCTTGATACGCTGAATCCCGGCAAAATTAACCGCGTAACTTTTGAACAAGTTCTCGGCGGCGGCAAAGGTATTAATGTTTCAATCGTACTTGGAAATTTAGGACACAAGTCAACCGCTATGGGATTTCTTGCAGGTTTTACCGGCAAAGAAATTATCCGCCAGCTCCGCACTTTCAACGCAGATGAAGATTTTGTTCAACTCGACGAAGGCTTTTCAAGAATCAACGTAAAAGTTAAAGCTGATATTGAAACCGAAATTAACGGGCAGGGTCCAAAAATCAGCGACGCCAAACGCGATGAACTTTTTGCAAAACTTTCAAAACTCGGCGCGGGCGATACTCTCGTTATTTCCGGTTCCGTCCCCAACACTCTCCCCGATGATATGTACGAACGTACACTTGAGCCGCTGCAGGGCAAGGGTATTCGTGTTGTTGTCGACGCAGAAAAAGGTTTACTCCTCAAAATTTTGAAATTTAATCCGTGGCTCATTAAACCGAACAACCACGAATTGGGCGATATGTTCGGCGTAACTTTAAAAACCGACGAAGAAATTATTACCTACGCCAAAAAGTTGCAGGAAAAAGGCGCGCAAAACGTTTTAATTTCAATGGCGGGCGACGGCGCAATTTTACTTACTGCTGAAGGTAAATCTTATAAATCTGCCGCGCCTAAAGGTACGCTGGTTAATTCAATCGGTGCGGGCGATTCAATGGTTGCCGGCTTTATCGCAGGTTATGAAGAATCTAACGGCGATTACGAAAAAGCCTTCAAAATGGGCGTTGCTACAGGCTCGGCATCTGCATTTTCTGAAAATCTTGCTACCCGCCCTGAAGTTGAGGCACTTTTAAAAACTATTTAGTAGTTTTATAGTTTTATAGTGGAATAGTAAATACTATAACACTATCGCACTATCCCACTATCCCACTAGAAAAGAGGTGAAAATGATGAAAATTACAAACTTTATATCAAAAAAATCTGTGGCGTTGGACGTGCACCCTTCGACAAAACAAGAGGCAATAGATATGCTGATTGATTTATTAATGACGGCTGGCGCAATTAAAGATAAAGAAACTGTACGCCGCGACGTTTTGGCGCGTGAAGTTCAAGGCTCTACCGGTTTATCTGATGGACTTGCAACGCCGCACGCGCAAGACGCCGCAATTAAGAAAACCGCAATTTCAATTATAACAGTTCCTGAAGGCGTCAATTTTGATTCAATCGATGATAAACCTGCGCGACTTTTGGTGCTTTTCGCCGCGCCGCTTAAAGCCGGTACAAGCGAAATGACGGAATTGGGACGCTTTTCAGTTTTGTTAATGGATTCTGAATTCAAAGAAAAATTAATTCGTGCAAAATCCGTTGATGAAGTTTTAAAACTTATCGACGAAAAAGAATCCGAACGCTCAAAATCTGAAACGCCCGAAATTACCGGCAATTCAAAAATTATTGCAGTTACGGCTTGCCCAACGGGTATTTCTTCTTCATTTATGGCGCGTGAATCTTTGAAAAATTGCGCGGCTAAACTCGGTATGAATATCCGCGTTGAAGTTTACGGCGCGGCGGGCGTCTACCATTCTTTGACAGACGAAGAAATTAAAAACGCCGACATTGTAATTGTTGCGGCAAGCAAAAAAGTTCCTATTTCACGTTTCGACGGCAAAAAAATGATTCAAACTGCAGTTGGTACAGCTATTCGCAAGCCCGAACAACTTTTTGACAGAATCAAGGCAGGGCAGGCGCAAATTTTCCACGCCACTGAAGACGACGAACCCATAAGCTCCAAAATCTTCAAGAAAATTAAAAGCATATTCTCATAACTTGAAGGGAATGTTAAAAATGAAAAATTTCAAGCTACTTCCGATTTTCATTTTAACAATTTTAATTACTTTTGGCTTAACTGCATCGGTTTCAGCTAAAGATATTACCATTATGAACAATAGCGGAAAAATTATAGAGCAACTCTATCTTATTCCCAGCATTAATAAAGGTTGGGGCGATGATAAGCTCGGCGATAAAGTTATACCGGATGGCGGCAGTTTCACTGTAACCGGATTGGTTGTTGCAGGTAAAACCACTATAACGCCGGAACTTCGCTTTTGGGATTTAAAGGTAGTATTTCACGATAGGCAGGAAGAATCTTGGCTCAACATAAATCTTTCTGAATTATCGACTATTTGGATTGACAAGGATAATTGATTTAATCAAATTTTATTGACTGCGGCGGTTGTCAATTTATTTTTCAGCCGCCGTTGTGCAAATTTTTACAATTTGAAAGGATGTTAACAATGAAAATTTCCAAAGTATTACAAATTTTCGTATTGACAGCCCTTCTCATTACGGGGGGGGGTATTAAACAGTAGTAAAGCTGACGCGGCGTCTCTCGAAGTCGTAAATGGTTCAGGCGAAACAATCCAAGCTATTTACTGTGTTAGTACAGATTATCCGGGCTGGGGTGACGATATACTCGGTAACGGTTATTTATATGACGGACAGTACCAAATAATCAATTTCTCTAGAGCACGATATGTAAAACTTAAAGTTTATTTTTCTGGAGGAAGGTATAAATACTGGGAGAGTATTGATTTATACAATCGTTCAAGTGTAACAGTTGGAAGATATAACGGCTAATTTAAGGTTTTACGAAATTTGAGGCGGCGTGGAAAATTTTTTAATATTTTTAGTTAAGTTTAACGCGGCGGTTGTTTATTTATTTTTTATTCTGCAACCGCCGTTAGGAATTATAAATTTTTTAACAAAGGAAGTGTAAATTGATGAGAGTAACCGAATTGCTCAAAAATGCGAGCATAGATTTGGGCGCACACGTCAAGGATAAGCAAGACGCTATTGCACACCTTGCAGACTTGATGGAAAAGGGCGGCAACCTCAAAGATAAGGCGCAGTACTTAAAAGACGTGCGGGCGCGTGAAGCCAGCGGTACAACAGGCTTAGGCGACGGTATAGCAACACCGCACGCAAAATCAGCAGGCGTTAAAGAACCGGGACTTGCCGCAATGACAATTCCCGAAGGTATCGATTTTGAATCAATGGACGGCAACCCCGCGCGTTTATTCTTCGCTATTGCAGCTCCTGATACAGGCGCAGACGAGCATTTAATGATACTTTCAAAACTTGCTACAATGATTATGGACCCCGATTTTAAAGAGGCGTTAATTGCGGCAAAGTCTAAGGAAGAATTTTTAAAACTTATCGACGACAAAGAAGACGGCAAATTTCAAGCTCCAGCCGATTCGGCAAATGCAGGTCCCGCAATTACGGCGGATCATATTCAAATTTTGGCAGTTACAGCTTGTCCGACGGGTATCGCACATACATTTATGGCGGCTGAATCTTTGGAACAACACGCCAAAAAGCGCGGTATTTCAATTAAAGTTGAAACGAACGGCTCCGGCGGTGCAAAGAATGTTTTGACGGCTGAAGAAATTGCTAAGGCAGACGGTATCATAGTTGCGGCTGATAAAAACGTTGCAATGGCGCGTTTCGACGGTAAACCTGTTGTCATTACAAAAGTTGCAGACGGTATCAATAAAGCTGATGAACTTATTGACAGAGCGTTAAGCGGCTCGGCTCCAATTTACCACGCAAAAGCCGGCGAAGGCGCGGGCGATGCAGGCGGTGGCGGCGGCGAAAATGAATCTGTCGGGCGTCAAGTTTACAAACATTTGATGAACGGCGTATCGCATATGTTGCCTTTCGTTATTGGCGGCGGTATTTTAATTGCAATTTCATTCTTGATTGATGGCGCGTCAGTCGATTTAAATTCACTTCCGGCTGAAGAACGCGGCAAATTTGGTAACATTACAGAAACTGCGCACATTTTTAACGCAATAGGCGGCGCGTCATTCGGCTTTATGTTGCCGGTACTTGCAGGTTTTATTTCAATGTCAATCGCAGATCGTCCCGGTCTTGCGGCGGGCTTTGTAGGCGGCGCGTTGAGTGCGTCAAACGGTTCAGGCTTTTTGGGCGCGTTGCTTGCAGGTTTTATCGCAGGTTTCCTTGTAAACTTCCTTAAAAAAGCTCTTAGCGGTCTTCCTGCGTCATTGGAAGGCACTAAGCCAATTTTATTTTATCCGTTGCTTGGAGTTTTGGGTATTGGTTTAATTTGTAACTTTTTGATTGGTCCGCCTGTTGCGGGTATTAACGAGGCGTTGAAGAATACTTTAGCGAATATGGATCCTTCAGCTAAGTTGATGATGGGCGCGGTTATCGGCGGAATGATGGCTATTGATATGGGCGGTCCTTTGAACAAGGCGGCTTATGTTACAGGCGTTGGACTTTTGGCGGACGGCAACTATTACGTTATAGCGGCGGCTATGGCTGGCGGTATGGTTCCACCTTTGGCTATTGCGCTTGCAACAATTTTCTTCAAGAGCAAATTTACAAAACAAGAACAAAGTACAGCCCCAACAAATATTGTTATGGGCTTTTCGTTCATTACTGAAGGTGCTATACCTTTTGCGGCGGGCGACCCGTTGCACGTTATTCCAGCCTGCGCTATTGGTTCGGCTATTGCAGGCGCGCTTGTTATGATGTTTGACTGTACGTTAATGGCTCCGCACGGTGGAATTTTCGTTGTTCCTACCATTGGAAATCCCGGCGGCTATTTAACGGCTATTGCAGTTGGCGCAGTTGTTGGCGCGGTTATTTTGGGCTTTATCAGAAAACCTCGTCCTCAAGATTAATATTTTAACTGAATAAAAAAATTAACGGCGGGATTTATTTTTATCCTGCCGTTTTTATTTTAAATTCATCGTCGGAGGTTGCTTTTATTTGAAAATGCTAATAAAATTAAAAAGTTATTTGTTATATGTCGAAATTAAAAAGGAGTTTGGAAAATGAAATTAAGAAAATTTTTGTCCGCAGGTTTAATAGTTGTTTTATTTTCTGCAACTTCCGCCGGTTGTACTAAAGAAGAAATTATTGCAGGAACAGCGGCGACCGGTACGGTATTGGGCGGACTCGGTACATTGTTGGGAGCTTTTACCAGCAACAGTTCTCCTGCGGTAATCGTGTCTTCAACGCCGGATAAAAATATATCTGCCACTGAAAATGACAATGCCGGCGAAAATTTAGGGGATGATGTAGAAAATTTAAATTCTTATGTAGAAAATAAAGTTAAAGAAACTCAAGAGGCGGCTAAAACTTCTGAGCCTGAAACTCAAAATGCTACACCTGCAGGAGAAATTTCTCAACTTGAAAATAAAAATTCCAAAACTGAAAATCTTGTTACCAATTCCAATGAAGAAAGACCTAATTTGGAAAATTTGAAATTCAAAGATACCGCTACAAAAAATGATTCTGCCGAAAAAATTTTACAGCAAGTTTTTAACTTTGATGAAAAAGCTGTAGAGGCAACAAAAGATTTTCAATACAAAAAAGTTTCAGGTACTGACTATTGCGGATATTCTTTTGATAGAGTTCAGAACCCGAACAGCAAGAATTTTTTCTATAACTTTGAAGGATATGATAATAATTGTTATGCAAATTGTTATGGCAAGGATGGTAAAAATAGTGGAAGTATTAAAATTTTTATGCAAAATCTAAAAACTATGCAAGAGGCGCAGGAATTAATTTTAAAAAATCCTTTTGAGGATAACAACAAAATTAAAGATTTTAAAGTTACGCCCATTGATAAAAATACAGTGATTCAAACTTGGCTGGATACGGAACACAATGTAGACGTTATCAAAAAAATTTGGGTAGTTGGTGACAGATACGATAATTGCGCGACACAGTCTGTAACATTCAGCTACAATGTAAATTTAATTTTGGACGAATCAAAAGTTGTTGCAAAACATATATTTGACAGTTTTAAACCTGGATTTAAAGATTAAAAATTTTTTGGAGGTTTTAATATGAAAAATGCTGTACATTTCGGCGCAGGAAATATCGGGCGCGGCTTTATTGGTTTACTTTTATCAAAATCCGGTTATCACGTAACTTTCATTGATATTATTGATGAATTGGTTGACGATATTAACACTTTGAAAAAATATCCAGTGCAAATTACCGGCAAGCCGGAAAAAATTATTGTAGAAAATGTAAGTGCGATTGACAGCGACAGAAACGATGTTGCAGTTGAGGCGGTAGTTGAGGCGATTGTTGACGCAGATATTATTACAACTGCTATTGGTCCAAACGCGCTGAAATTTATTGCAGAAAATATCGCTCAGGGCTTGAAAAAACGCCTTGCCAAAAATAAAAAGCCGCTTAATATCATTGCGTGCGAAAATATGTTTGGCAGTTCAACCGCGTTGAAAAATTTCGTTTATGCAAAACTTTCTGACGATATTAAAGCTGAACTTGATAAATTTGTTGGTTTTCCGGATGCCGCCGTTGATAGAATTGTACCTAATCAAATTGGCGGCGAAAAACTTTTGGTAACTGTTGAAGATTTTGAAGAATGGGATATTGACGCCGCGCAGGTTGTCGGCGATTTATCGGATATTCAAGGCTTGACGATTGTTGAAAATTTGAATGCTTACATTGACAGAAAAATTTTCACGATTAATACCGGTCACGCCGCCATTGCTTACCTTGCCTATCAAAAGGGAATTGCTGACATTTCAAGCGCAATGAAGGACGCCGAAATTTTGGAAACTGCGCGAGACGTTTGGGCGGAAACTTCAGCACTTTTGATTGAGAAATATAAATTTGCGCCTGCCGCGCATCGCCGCTACGTGCAAGTTACTGAAAATCGTTTTGCAAATCCTTACCTTTCAGATGAAGTTTCACGCGTTGCACGTAGTCCCAAAAGAAAACTTTCAGCTAACGACAGAATTATTTCGCCTGCAAGTCAACTAATCGAGCGCGGGATTTTGCCGGAAACTTTGGCAAAGGTTGCCGCCGCCGCCTTTAAATTTGATTTTGCTGAAGATACAGACGCCGTCGAAATTCAAAACTTTATCAAAGAAAAAGGAATAGACGCCGCAATTTCAAAATATACCGGCTTAAATTCTGATTCAAAACTTTTCCAAATGATAAGAAATAACTTTAAATGAACCTCCCACGATTTGCTAAAAATTTTTGCTTGAAGTGGCAAATTTTTTTTGGAGTGATAATGTTGAAAGTCGATAACAAAAATAAAATTCTTGCCGAAATTGAAACTACAGATTTTTTTGATAAGTTACCGGAAGAAATTTGCGGGTATAAATTGAAAAAAATCTTTGCAGATGACGGCGATAAATTTTTCTATTTCAGCTACGATAACGCAGAAAATCACCGCTCCTTTGCCGCGTATTTCCACGAAGAAACAGCTGAATACAAAGTGCGCGTAAAAATTGGATTAACCGAATTTTGCTTGACGAAATTTTTTACAAATAAACTTGAAACTTTTGAAAAAATCCTTAACGCCGAAATGAAAGCAACGATTGAAAATCTTTCTGCGCCTATCGATACTAAAACTGATTTACTCATTAGCGATAAAAATTTTGATTCATGGGATTATCCAAAAACTTTGCCAAAAAATCTTGAAGGCTTTGAACTTTTTATCAAGCCGGATAATCCTGCCAAAATTACCAACGGCTCCTACATAATTTTAAATTACAGCAACTTTGAAAATTTTTGCGATTTTACAATTTTTTACAATATCTACAGCGAAAGTTTCAGCGGCGAGTCCAAAATAAATCTTGTGCCGAATGTCAGTTACCTTTTTGACGCCACAAGCTTAAAAGATTTAGAAAAAAATTTGAAAAAAAATCTTGAGGCTGAACTTTTGAACATAAAAAAATTTTCCACCGCCATAAATTGATTTTCTGCAGGAACTTTTTGGCGAAAAAGCGAATGTTGCAGGAACTTTTTGGCGAAAAAGCGAATGTATTTTGCATTATATTTTGTAAGGGGAGATTTTTGTGGATAGTGCAAAATCGTCGATGAGAACGCAGTTTTTGATAATGATGATAGGGGCGTCAATTTTTACGCTTTTCATTGCAGGAACTGTTTTCACGATGGACATTATGGACGGCAACAAAGAAAATATTGCTGAATTTCGGCAAATGTTGACAGAAGACGTTGAACGAGAACTTAAAAATCAAACTTTAAGTGCGATCAGTGCCATTGATGAATTTCATAAACGTCAAATGGCGGGCGAACTTACAGAGGCGCAGGCAAGACAATTTGCGGCTGAAACAGTGCGAAATATGCGCTACGAAGGAGACGGCGGCTACTTTTGGATTGATACTTATGACGGCGTAAACGTTGTCTTGCTCGGACGTTCAGAAACTGAAGGTAAATCCCGTATCGATGCTACAGATCCCAGCGGCAGAAAATATATCCAAGAAATGATTGAAAATGGCAGACAATCCGGCGGCGGTTTTACAGATTTACAATTCCCTAAACCTAATCAAACTGAACCTTTGCCGAAAAAAAATTTCACAATGGCCTATGAGCCCTATCAATGGGTAGTTGGTACCGGCGTTTGGATTGATTATATTGATACAAAATCCGCCGAAATGAAGGCAAAATTTGATGAAGATTTAAACGCAACTGTTATGAAAATGACGATTGTCAGCGTCATTTTAGAGGCGGCAATGATTTTTATTGCAATAGTTTTTTCAAATTATCTTATTATGCCAATTCGCAATTTGACTTCAACTTTAGATGTTTTGGCAACCGGCGATTTTCGCAATGACGGCAAAAATTTAATCGACCCCAATCGCTCTGATGAAATTGGAATTATGGGGCGCGCAGTTATCAAACTTCAAGATAATGTCAGCAGTATGATTAGCAAGGTTATGACTTCTGCCGAACACGTAGCCGCCGCCTCTCAACAATTAACGGCAAGCGCGGATCAATCTACAACCGCAATTAATCAAGTTGCAGAATCAATCGTCAATGTTGCCGGCGCGTGTACCGAACAATTTGTTGAAGTTGAAAATGCTACTACAAAAGCTGAAGAACTTAAACAACATATGGATTCTTTCAAGAAAACTTTGCAAGGTTCCGCAACAGAAATTGAACATACCAACTCCGCCGCAGAAAGTGGAAATAAAGCCGTCAAAAACGCAATTAACCAAATGGAAAGAATCGAAACTTCAGTTACTGCCTCAGCCAATGTCATTTCACAACTCGGCGAAGAATCAGAAAAAATTGGTAAAATCGTTGACGCTATCGTAAATATTGCAGACCAAACAAATTTGCTTGCACTTAACGCGGCAATAGAGGCGGCACGCGCAGGCGAACACGGGCGCGGCTTTGCAGTTGTTGCTGATGAAGTTAGAAAACTTGCTGAACAGTCTCAACTTTCTGCAAAAGAAATTTCCGGCTTAATTGGCTCCATTCAAGAAAAATCGCAAGACGCCGTTACCGCAATGAATGAAGGTGTTGCAAACGTTAAAACCGGCGCAGATGCAGTTGACGAGGCAGGAAAAACTTTTGAAATTATCAGCCAAAGAGTTACCGAAGTTTCAAGAAGTTCTTCACGAATGGAAAAAATTGTTCAAGAATTGGTTGCAAGTACGGACGTTATCACACAATCTGTTGATAAAATTAATGTTAAAAGCCGTGAAGTTGCAAGCGAATCTGAAACAGTTTCAGCCTCCGGCGAACAACAATCGGCAACCATGCACGAAATTGCAGACGCCAGCCGCTCCCTTGCAGAAATGGCGCAACAAATGCAAGATATTATTGGCAAATTTAAAATCTGATATAAAAAAATTTTCCCAAAAAATTAATCCCCAACTTTCGCAGTCGGGGATTTTTTTTATTGCTTGCCTTATCTCCAATTTTCAACTTTCAAGCCGTCAATTCTTACAAAATGTTTGTCGTTCGCTGTAATAAGCGTACAATTATTCACAACCGCTACAGCCGCAATAAAAATATCATTGTCTTCAATCTGCTGTCCTTTGTGAAGGGATTCGTAAATTTCGGAGGATTTGTCCATTACTTCATCAGTTAGAGGAAGATTTTCCCAGTCGCTGTAAAAATTCCAAAACATTTCAATCTTTTTTGTAGCATTCAAGATTCTAAAACCGCGAGTTACTTCATAATAAACAATCGGACAAATAAGAATTTTATTTTTCTTTTTAGTTTCAGATTCATATTTTGACAAAACTTTTTCGTTGCCGCGCAACATATCAATAACAGCGTTACTGTCTAAAAGATATTTCATTTTAAATCCCCACTATCACTGCAAGTTTTTCAGCTTCTTCCTTTGTCAATAAATTTTTTAATCCTTCCATAATTGCTAACTGTTTTCTTACCCCCACATCGTCAAGCTTATCATTATCCTGAATTATGTCAGCTTGAATTTCTGCGACGTCTCTTTGAATATTTTCTAACATTGAAATAATTTTTTCTTCGTTAGTCATTTTAGAGCACCCCCGCAATTATTTTACAGCTTAAAAAATTTTACGTCAACAAAATATATTGCGGGACAATATCTTCAAAAGAGCCGTCTTTCATACGAAAACCGCCGGGAATAATTCCAAGTTCGATAAAACCCAAACGCTTGTACAAATTGCGGGCGTGAATATTTGACGCAACAACCGCGTTAAATTGCAAAATCCTGAATCCTAATTCCCGCGCCTTTTCAATGCAATGTTTAACGATAAATTCGCCAATGTGCTTGCCGCGTAAATCTGCGCGAACGGCGTAGCTTGCGTTTGAAATGTGACTGCAACGCCCGACGTTATTTGGGTGAAGAATGTACAACGCCAAAACTTCGCCGCTTGTATCGTCAACTGCAAGCCCCGTGAAAGACTGCGCTTTAAAAAATTCGTCGCCGGTAATTTCGTCAAGTTCATCTTCTTGCGGGAAGGCAATTCCTGCACGAACAATTTCATTCCAAATTTCAATCGCCGGCTTAACATTTTCAGCTTTATATTCTTTAACAACAATCATAAAAATTCCCCTAGTCTTTAGTCCTTAATACCTAGTCGTTAATCCCTAGTCCTTATTCCCTAATCCTTAGCCCTTAATCCTTAAAATAAGTATTTGCGTTACCTTGAATTTTTTTACTTTGGTAAGTGCCGGAGTCGGCTTGCTTGTAAGATTCCTCAAAAGAAGAATTTTCATCAGCCTTGCAAAAAGTACTTCCAACACTGATTGTAATTTTCCTGTCGCCGAGTTCAGGGATATTAATTCTGTCAATTTCGTTGAAAAGGCGGTTGATAACGATATTGCCGCGTTCTTCGTCATTAATCCCGAGCGCGTAAATTGCAAATTCGTCGCCGCCGAGTCTCATTAAAACGTCACTTTTACGGAAAGATTTTTTCAAACAATCTGCAATGGCTTTAATAACTTTATCGCCGACGTCGTGTCCGTAATTATCGTTGACAGATTTAAATTTATCGGCGTCAAGCAAGCAAAACATTCCAATTTCACCGGCTGCAATTAATTCTGAAATTGCACTTTCGCCGCCGCCACGATTTTTTAAGCCCGTCATTGCGTCTGTTTCTGAAAGATATTTCAAATGTTCAGCCTTGCGTTTTTCTTCGTCAATCAGTTCAAGCGCAAAAATAACTTGATCGCGCGTGTTGTCAACCAACATAAAATGCGCCTTGCACCAGCCGTACTGATTGGTTAAAAATTCTTGTTGAATTGCGTGGCTCTCGTGAATCCGCTTTAACATTGTGTCAAAACTTATAAATTGCAAAATATCTTTCAAACTTTCCGGCTTAGTTGCGGCAATAAGCGAATTTTTAATTTTCTGCGCGGCGTCCTTGCCTTCCTGAATCGCCATTAAATTAATTTTGTCGTTGCGACTTAATTCGTGAATTGAATTATCTTTTAAGTCAATCAAATGCATTGAGGCGTATTTATCGGCGTGGCTGACAATTCCCAATTTTGTAGCCTCGTCTTCAATAGCTTTGCGTTCATTGCGCAGACGAATTTGAATAAAAATCAGCAAAACTGCCAGCGAAATTCCTGAACTTAACAAAATTTGAAAAACTAAATCTGAAAACATTCCACGAACGCGGGTAATATCACGGCGCACAATCAAATAATTATTAATTTCAGCGATATATTTTACTACAACAAAAACATCGTCGAATTTTGCCAAAGTAAAGCGGTTGGTACTGAACCCCGCGCTTTGTTGCAAACTTGTAACAATATCTCTCAAGTGCGGGTCTTTGAACTTTGCCGCGTTTGTGTCGATTGAATAATTTTCTTTCGGGTCGAACAAATCAATTTTAACTTCGTGTTCAGATTCTTTTTCGTTCATAATTTTTTGAAATTCAAGCATAGAAATCCCCGTGCCGCAAACGCCCAAAAGATTTTGATTTTCATCTTCAATTCTGGCATTGATAAAAACCGTCCATAAATTTTTGTCAAATTCGTCAACGTCAACATCAAGCGCGTACAAAAATCTTTTGTTCAAAAATTCCCTGTACCAAAAATCATAAGGATTATTGTCCGGGTCGATAATTCGGTTAAATCCTTTGTTGTAGTAATATTTTTTTGAGGCGTTGGAAATTACGAAAGTTATATTGTGCTTAAAGTTGGTGTTTATTTCGTCAAGATAATTCTTCATTAAATTAATTTCTTCGTCCTGCGGAATATTGACTTCATTTTTAAGATTTTCTTTCAAAAAGTTATCGCTTGCCATTGTCCGAGAAACTATCACAGAACGCGAAATTTCGTGGTGAATTGCTTCATAAACATCTGCAGCAACCATTTTTACAGTTTCTTCATCGTGCGTTTTAATTACCCTGTCCAGAAACAAACAAGAAATGGTAATTGAAATAATAAAAACCGCCGCCACTGTAACCGGCAAGACTTTTGGTATTCCGGCAGTTTTATTTACAAGATATTTTTTCATAGGAATATTTTTTAAGCTGCCCGCCTTTCTTCGGCACTTTCAGCAAGATTTTTGATTCTGCCAAGTTCAATATTTTTGATGCCGTGTTCATTAAGATATTCTGTAAATACGTCGTCGATCGTCTCATATTTGCCTATAATTTTTAAATTTTTCAACATTGTATAATCATCGCCGCCCTGAAACATAAAATCAGCCGCGCCGATTGTATAAATTTTATTTTCGTCCAAAATTTCGCCGTTAATAAAAATTTCTTGTACGCGCTGTCCTGCAGGTTGCGTTGAATCAAAAGTAAAAGTTATACCGCTAACACTTAAAAAGCCGCCAAACTCCGCAGGAATGCCAAAAACTGAATGCTCCAACATTTCACGAATAGCCTTGCCGGAAATTTCCGCCTTTTGAAGGGTATTGCCGAAAGGTACAATCTCCAAAATATTTTTGCGTGTAATATCGCCCGCCGGTAAGCCCGTGCGAATGCCGCCGCCGTTCATAACCGCAATATCTGCGCCTGTTTTCCAGCGTAACATATCCGCGCAAAAGTTGCCCATTTCTGATTCTTGACGGCGAACAATTTTTCTATCGCCGACAAGTTCCCTGTCGCTGTGCGCTACAACCGTATCCAAAAATTTTTTGTTTTTCTTTTCGAGTTTGATAACTTGATTGGTAATTTTTTTGTCGGGCGTAGGATTAATTTTTTTCACGTCTTCAGCCGTCAAAAGTTTTGCAGTTTTTGAAATAATTTCGCCGTCGCGCAGATTTATTTTGACTTGTCCCAAAAAGTGTCCATAGTTGCCGGTCTGCGCAATTAAAGTATTTCCAACTGTCAAGCCTTCCGGCAATTCGGTGTGGCTGTGCGCGTCAATAATTATATCAATTCCTTCAGTTTCGGCGGCGATTTTTGCGCTGGTACAACTGGAGCTTGTGTCAAGTCCCATATGCATTACGGCAATTACAACGTCGCATTGAGGGCGCAAAATTTTTATCATTTCGCGCGCAGTTTCGACGGGATTTAAAAAATTAACTTTTTCGACTTTGACGGGCGCGGCTGTGTAGGAAGTGTCGGGAGTCGAAAGTCCAAAAACTCCAATTTTTATTTTTCCGTATTTGAAAATTTTGTACTGTTGAAAAATTTCTGCGCCGTTGCTTTTTCTAACAATATTTGCGGCAAGGATTGGGAATTTTAATTTTTTAGCCAAAATTTCAAGTTGGTCGGAGCCGTAATTAAAATCGTGGTTGCCGGGCGTAAGTGCATCAATTCCGGCTGAATTTAAAAGCGGTACGATATTTTCGCCGTTGCTGATATTAATTCTGGGCATACCGTGCAAAGTATCGCCCGCGTCAAACCAAAAGGTAAGTTTGTTTTGTTTTTTAACGGTTTTAACCGCCGCCGCCATTTCGGCAAGCCCTATTGATTTTCCGCCGTCATCGCTGTTTAAAATTCGGCTGTGAGTGTCATTGGTATGAAAAATTATAATTTCCTCCGCACTAACTCCACGCGGCACAAAAAAAATTAGCAGTATAACTGCCATTAAAAATTTTTTCATTTAAAAACCCTACTTTCTCAAAATATGTTTAACAATTCTGTAACCTGTCTCATAAAGCAAAATTACCGGCACGGCAAGTGAAATTTGGCTGATAACATCGGGCGGCGTGATTATCGCCCCAATTACAAATGACAAGAAAAAAATTATTCTGCGGTACTTGCCCAAAAATTCACTCGTCAAAATTCCCAACTGCGCCAAAACTATTACAATCAGCGGCAATTCAAAAACAAATCCGAACGGCAGTAAAAATGTTATCACAAAATCAAAATAATTTTGGAATGAAAACATTGTTTGTAAATCGTCCGTACTGAATCCCATAAAAAATTTTAGAGCTATTGGCAAAATTAAAAAAAATGCAAACGCCAAGCCGGTAAAAAATAAAATTACAGACGCGGGAACAAGTACGCCCAAAACTGCGCGTTCGGATTTTGTAAGCGCGGGCAAAAAAAATTGCCAAATATGAAAAAAAATTATCGGCAAGGCAATTAAAAACCCTGCGACAATATCAATTTTAACGTATGTAAAAAAAGCCTCGCCCGGTTTCATGTAATAAAGTTTACCGACGGGCGCAGTCATAAATTTTGTAATTTCGTCAAGGAAAAAATAAGCAATGCCACTACCAGCCGCCACTGCCAGCAAAGATTTTATGATTCTGGAGCGCAATTCTTCCAAATGCGCAGTTATTGACATGGAGCCGTCATTTTCCGGCGCGGAAATTTCTTCAGCTTGAGTAGCTAATTTATCTTCAGTTGAAGTCATTTTTTATCAGTCTTATCGGGGGTAACGTCAACAGTTTTTTCATCTTCAGCGTTAGCTTGTTTAAATTCTTTGATACTTTGTCCAAGAGCTTTACCGACGCCGGGAAGTTTGCCGGGACCAAAAATCACCAATCCAATAATCAAAATCAAAATTAATTCCGGCACACCAATACCAAACATAAAAATACTCCTTCCAAAAATTTATTCAATCAATATTGCGCAAATTATACCACAATTTTTTTTTATCACAAGAAAATTTTTAATTTTAATGCATAAAAATTTGAAGATAATTTTCACTAATTTAGAAAAATGATTTACAGTTTTTTTTAAAGGTGTTATAATGCTTAAACTTCATAAAAAAGAAATTTTTGGAGTGGGCGGCTGTCCACTCTTTAATATTGTTAGGGAAAATGGAGGCATTTGATGGCAAATAAAATTGAAATGCGCGTTGAAGAGCTTATGAGCGAAATTTTACAGGGTACAAAATATGAGCTTGTAGATGTTGAGTACGTAATGGAAAAAGACTGGTACTTAAGAATTTTTGTAGACAAGGCGGGCGGAATTGATTTAGACGATTGTCAATTTTTAAGCGAAAAAATCGGCGCAATTCTTGATAAAGAGCCGCTAATGAAAGATGCATATATTTTGGAGGTATCATCGCCTGGAATTGACAGGGTTTTAAAAAAGGATAGGGATTTTGTGCGCGAGGCGGGAAAAGTTGTAGACGTTACACTTTACGCGCCAATAAACGGCAAAAAAAATTTTACCGGTACGCTTGAGGGGCGTGATAAAGAATTTTTAAAGTTGAAAGAATTGGAACCAATACCGCGTGAAAAAGTTGCACAAGTTAGGTTACACATAGATTTTTAAATTTTGAGAGGAAGGATAACTTGGCTGTAAGAAAGAAAAAAGTCGGCGGCGAAATTTCGTTAATCAATGCGTTGAAAGATTTGTGCGCCGAAAAGGAAATTGATCAAAATACTTTGTTTGACGCCATAGAATCGGCGTTAATTTTTGCTTGTAAAAAATCTGCGTCTGCTGATAAAAAAGTTATAGTGGATTTAGACAGAGACAGCGGCTCGTTTCACGTTTATGAACTGCGCGACGTTGTAGAGGAAGTTACAAACAAAAACAAAGAAATTTCGCTTGATGACGCAAAAAAAATCGACCCCAAATACGAAATAGGCAGTGTAGTTCGCTATGAAGTGCCGCCAAATAATTTTGGCAGAATTGCGGCACAAGCGGCGAAACAATTCGTAATGCAAAAAATTCGTGAGGCAGAGCGCGGCGTTGTCTACGATGAATTTACTAACCGCGATAATGACGTTGTAACGGGAACTGTTACGCGCATTGAAGATGGAAATGTTATAGTTGACATTGGCAAAACGGAGGCAGTACTTGTACCGGTTGAACAAATTTATACCGACAAATTCAAAGTTGGAGACAGAGTGCGCGCCTATGTTGCTGAAGTTAGAAAAATTGGCAAAGGTCCTCAAGTTTATCTTTCAAGAACTCATCCCGGATTTTTGCGCAGACTTTTTGAATTGGAAGTACCTGAAATTCAAGACGGCTTAATTACAATAAAAGGCGTGGCGCGTGAGGCGGGCAACCGTTCAAAAATTGCCGTTGTTTCCTCAAATCCTGATATTGATCCTGTTGGAGCTTGTTTAGGTGAACACGGCGTAAGGGCTCAGGCTATTGCTAAAGAAATTGGAAATGAAAAAATCGACGTCGTAAAATGGGACGAAGACCCCGCGCTTTTTATTGCAAATTCTCTTAGCCCTTCAAAAGTTATGAAAGTTTCAGTGAACGATTACGCCAAAGTTTCTCATGTTGTAGTACCGAATAATCAACTTAGTTTGGCTATTGGTAAGGAAGGGCAAAACGCACGCCTTGCCGCAAAATTAACCGGCTGGAAAATTGATATTAAAAGTAAGACTCAAGCGCAAGCTCAAGGCGAAGAATCAGATCCTGATTTAAGAGAAGTTAAAATTGGTGGCGATAAACCTAAAAAGCAAAAACCACAAAAACAAAAGAAAGTTAAAGCTCCAATTCCACCAACTGACGCCCAAACAATCCTTCAACCCGATGGCACAGTTGCCACTAAGAAAAAGAAAAAGAAGAAAAAGAAAAAAGCCGCCGCTGAAAATGCTAACAATCAAGTTGCAGCTACAGTTTCAGAAAATCCATTTGGTGATAATCCGTTTGGCGATAATCCGTTTGGCGATAATCCGTTTGATGATAATCCGTTTGATGAAAATCCTTTTGGCGAAAATTCTTTTGAAAGTGAAGAAAAACCCGTCGAAGTAAAACCTGTAGCTAAAAGCCCTGCGCCGACTCCAACTGTTGAAGAAAATCCTTTCGGTGATAATCCGTTTGGCGATAATCCATTTGGCGATAATGCA
>FLNY01004076.1_pt1 | contig 31174 bp, 23 predicted proteins | sample 1140381 | NCBI WGS metagenome assembly FLNY01 (sample SAMEA3878172, study PRJEB12797) | bioreactor metagenome | biome: Moose rumen | place: Sweden | collected 2011-10 | reverse complement strand
CCTGGGTAAGACCTTCTTCCTCGTCTGGATTCTGATGTGGATCAAGTGGACGTTCCCCCGTCTGCGTATCGACCAGATCCTGAAACTCGAGTGGAAGTATCTCATGCCGCTGGCCCTGCTCAACCTCGTGATCATGACTGTCGTAGTGGCCCTGGGCTTATATATTAAATAAGGTATAGCAATGGAAGATAACAAAACATATTTCGGAGAAATCGGGCACGGCTTGAAGACGTTGGCCGTTGGCATGAAGACCTCCTGGAAGGAATACTTCAAGGACTTCTTCACCAACAAATCGACGGAGCAGTATCCCGAGAACCGCAAGACCACACTCCATGTGGCTAAGCGTCACCGTGGGCGCCTGACCTTCAAGCGCAACGACGACGGCAGTTACAAGTGTACGGCTTGCACCCTGTGCGAGAAGGCCTGTCCGAACGGGACTATCAAGATCACTGCCCACATGGCGGAGGATCCTGAGACGGGCAAGAAGAAGAAGGTGCTCGACGATTATCAGTACGACCTGGGCGACTGTATGTTCTGCCAACTCTGTACGAACGCCTGCAACTTCGACGCTATCGAGTTCACCAACGATTTCGAGAACGCCGTCTTCGACCGCTCGAAACTGGTGCTCCACCTCAACGAGGAGGTCTATCAGGGCGGTGCGCTGCCCAACCTCATCGATGGTGGCGCAGACCTGACCATCGGAAAGTTTAACACTAAAACGAAGTAGATAGATTATGGCCAACTATGTGATGTTTTTGATTCTCGCCGTTGTCATACTTGGTTCTGCCGTGTTATGTGTGACGACGAAGAAGATTATGCGGGCCGCAACATTCCTGTTGTTCGTGCTCTTTGGCGTGGCAGGTCTTTATTTCCTGCTCGACTATACGTATCTTGGCGCAGCCCAGATCTCGGTCTATGCCGGTGGTGTGACGATGCTTTACATCTTCGCCATCCAACTGGTGGGCAAGCGCTCTCTTCAGGGACTCATTGAGCGCATGAAGGGCAGCCGCGTGGCGTTTGGAGCCATCCTCTCGGTGGTGGGCTTCCTCACGGTGGTGCTCGTCCTGCTCAAGAATCAGTTTATGTATGCTGCCTGTCAGGTGGCCGACGTGGAGGTGCCGATGTCTGAGATCGGCCATGCCCTCGTGGGTGCCGACAAATACCAGTATGTGCTCCCCTTCGAACTCATCTCGGTATTCCTGCTGGCATGTATCATCGGTGGTCTGGCAATAGCAAGAAAGGAGGAGAAGTAGTATGGTACCAGTAGAATGTTATTTCGTGCTCAGTGCACTTCTGTTCTTCATCGGCGTCTATGGGTTTATCTCGCGCCGTAACCTGATTGCGATGCTCATCTCCGTCGAGTTGGTGCTCAACGCCGTGGAGATCAACTTCGCCGCGTTCAACCGCCTGCTCTTCCCCGGACAACTGGAGGGCTTCTTCTTCTCGCTCTTCGGCATCGGAGTGGCAGCCGCTGAGACGGCCGTGGCCATCGCCATCATCATCAACGTGTATCGCAACTTCAACAGCGATAATGTGGATAGTATTCAGAATATGAAACGATAAGTAAAGGTAAACAAGTAAGAAAGTAAAAAGGTAAGATTATGTATAGTTACACGATTTTTATCATGCTTCTGCCGCTGCTGTCGTTCCTCGTTCTGGGACTGGCTGGCATGAAGATGCAGCATAAGGTGGCAGGGCTCATCGGCACCTGCTCCCTGGGCATCGTCACGATCCTGTCGTACCTGACGGCGTTCCAGTACTTCGGTGCTGACCGCGTGGGCGACATCTATCCGACGATCGTGCCCTACAATTTCACGTGGTTGCCGCTGGGTAACCTGCATTTCGACCTCGGCATCCTGTTGGATCCCATCTCAGTGATGATGCTGATCGTGATCTCCACGGTGTCGCTGATGGTCCATATCTACTCATTCGGCTATATGCACGGCGAGAAGGGCTTCCAGCGCTACTACGCCTTCCTGAGCCTCTTCACGATGTCGATGCTCGGCCTGGTGCTCGCCACGAACATCTTCCAGATGTACATGTTCTGGGAACTCGTGGGCGTGAGCAGTTACCTGCTCATCGGCTTCTACTATCCGCTGAAGCCTGCCATCGCCGCCTCGAAGAAGGCGTTCATCGTGACGCGCTTCGCCGATATGTTCTTCCTGATCGGTATCCTGATGTTCGGCTACTTCACCGACTCGTTCAGTTTCAGTTTCGCTGGGCATGGCTCCGAGGTGATCATGGGCGAGGGTGCCACGCCGTTCATCCTGAACGACTATGGTCGCGCCTTTACCGCTGGCGGCCTTATCATCCCCACGGCCCTGGTGCTGATGTTCGTCGGTGGTGCAGGTAAGAGCGCCATGTTCCCCCTGCACATCTGGCTGCCCGATGCCATGGAGGGTCCGACGCCAGTGTCGGCACTGATCCACGCCGCTACGATGGTGGTGGCTGGTGTGTTCCAGATCGCCCGTATGTTCCCCCTGTGGATCGCCTTTGCGCCCCACACGCTGAGCATCGTGGTATGGGTGGGCGTCTTTACGGCCTTCTATGCCGCTGCCGTGGCCTGTGCCCAGAGCGACATCAAGCGTGTGCTCGCCTTCTCGACGATCTCGCAGATCGCGTTCATGATGGTGGCCCTCGGCGTCAGTCTGCCTGGTCATGGGACCCTGATGGACGACCATGCGCAGTTGGGTTATATGGCTGGTATGTTCCACCTCTTCACCCACGCCATGTTCAAAGCCTGCCTCTTCCTCGGAGCCGGATGTATCATCCACGCCGTCCACTCCAATGAGATGGCGCTGATGGGCGGTCTCCGCAAGTATATGCCGATCACGCACTGGACGTTCCTCATCTCCTGTCTGGCCATCGCCGGTATCCCCTTCTTCTCGGGCTTCAGTTCGAAGGATGAGATCATCACGGCCTGCTTCGCCTACAGTCCGGTGGTGGGATGGATCATGACGGGCATCGCTGCCATGACGGCCTTCTACATGTTCCGTCTGTACTACGGCATCTTCTGGGGCACTGAGAATGTGGAGGCTCACGAGCACCACACGCCTCACGAGGCTCCGCTCTCAATGACCGTTCCCCTGATCGTGCTCTGTCTGATCACCGTCGGCGTGGGTGTCTATACCACGCTGGGAGGCTTCCTAGGCTGGGGCGGCTCCTTCGGCAGTTTCGTTACTGCCAGCGGCAAGGACTACACGATCCACTTCGACACGCAGATCGCCCTGACCTCGACGATTATCGCCATCCTGAGCATCTGCCTGGCTACTTATATCTACAAGGGTGAGTCGCAGCCCATCGCCGACCGTCTGTACAAGACGTTCCCGAAGTTGCACCGTGCTGCCTACAAGCGCTTCTATCAGGACGAGATCTGGCAGTTCGTCACCCACCGTATCATCTTCCGCTGTGTCTCCACGCCGATTGCCTGGTTCGACCGTCATGTGGTCGATGGCACGTTCAACTTCCTGGCATGGGGCGCCAACGAGGCTGGTGAGTCGATCCGTCCGTGGCAGAGTGGCGACGTGCGCCAGTATGCCGTATGGTTCCTCACTGGTACGGTCGCTCTGACGTTGATACTGCTTTGCATTTAAACCGTAAATTGTAAATAGTCAAATCGTAAATTACAATTATGAGTATATTAAGTGTTTTCGTATTGATTCCCGCCCTGATGCTACTGGGATTGTGGCTTGCCAAGAATCTCAATCAGGTGCGTGGTGTGATGGTCACGGGCGCCAGTTGTCTGCTGGCCCTCTCCATCTGGCTCACGATCTACTTTGTCCAGGAGCGCGGCGCTGGCAACACGGCCGACTATCTGCTCACCTATAGCACGCCCTGGTTCAAGCCGTTGAATATTGCCTACTCGGTGGGTGTCGATGGCATCTCCGTGGTGATGCTGCTCCTGTCGAGCATCATCGTCTTCACGGGCACCTTCGCCTCCTGGCAGTTGAAGCCCCTCACGAAGGAATACTTCCTCTGGTTCACGCTGCTCTCCACGGGCGTGTTCGGCTTCTTCATCTCCACCGACCTCTTCACGATGTTCATGTTCTACGAGGTGGCCCTCATCCCGATGTACCTCCTGATCGGTGTCTGGGGCTCGGGCCATAAGGAGTATTCGGCCATGAAACTGACGCTCATGCTGATGGGAGGCTCGGCCCTGCTGATCCTCGGCCTGCTGGGCATCTACTACTTCAATGGCCTGTATAGCGGCACCTACACGTTCGAACTCACGACGATCGCTGCCGCCCATGCCATCCCCAACGAGATCCAGAACATCTTCTTCCCCTTCATCTTCATCGGCTTCGGTGTGCTGGGAGCCCTCTTCCCGTTCCACACCTGGTCGCCCGACGGTCATGCCTCCGCGCCTACCGCCGTGTCGATGCTCCATGCCGGTGTGCTGATGAAACTCGGAGGCTACGGCTGCTTCCGCGTGGCGATGTACCTGCTGCCTGAGGCTGCCCAGGATCTGTCGTGGATCTTCCTGATCCTCACCACGATCTCCGTGGTCTATGGCGCCCTCTCTGCCTGTGTGCAGACCGACCTGAAGTACATCAACGCCTACTCCTCGGTGTCCCACTGCGGACTGGTGCTCTTCGCCCTCCTGATGATGAGCCAGACGGCCGTCACGGGTGCTGTGCTCCAGATGCTGTCCCACGGTCTGATGACGGCCCTCTTCTTCGCCCTCATCGGTATGATCTACGGTCGTACGCATACCCGCGACATCCGCGAACTGGCTGGTCTGATGAAGATCATGCCGTTCCTCGCCGTGGGCTATGTCATCGCGGGTCTGGCCAACCTCGGTCTCCCAGGCTTCTCCGGGTTCATCGCCGAGATGACCATCTTCGTGGGCTCCTTCGGCGCCAAGCCGATGTGGGGCGATCCCAGCGACTCGTTCCGCATGGTCGCCACGATCATCGCCTGTATGTCGATCGTCGTCACCGCCGTCTATATCCTGCGAGTGGTGGGCAAGATTCTCTATGGCGAGGTGGAGAACAAGCATTACCTCGAACTCACCGACGCCACGTGGGATGAGCGCGTCGCCGTGATCTGCCTCATCTTCTGTGTGGCTGGTCTGGGCTGTGCCCCGTTCGTGTTCAGCGACATGATCTCCCCCGCTGCCGGAACGATTCTTCAGTCAATAGGTGTCATGTAAATAATAGGAGGACTTAGATATGAATTATAGTGAATTTCTGAAACTGATTCCTGAGGCCTTCTTGGTGCTCTCACTGATCATTGTTTTCGTGGCCGACTTCTGCCTGGCAAAGACCAAGGTGAAGGGCCATACGCTCCAGTTCCTGACCGTCGGCCTGCTGGCTGTCACGGCTGTCGCCACCCTGGCGCCGACAGGCCCTGTGTCGGCCTTCGGCGGACTCTATGTGGCATCGCCTGCCGTCAACGTGATGAAGGTCATCCTCGCCGTGGGTACGATCATCGTCGCCATCATGGCCCAGCCGTGGATCCAGCGGTGCGCGATGAAGTACGAGGGTGAGTTCTACATGCTCCTGCTCTCCACGCTCCTCGGCATGTTCTTCATGATGTCGAGCGGCCACTTCCTGCTGTTCTTCCTCGGACTGGAGACGGCCTCCGTGCCCCTGGCCTGTATGGTGGCCCTCGACAAGTGGAAGCAGAACTCGGCCGAGGGTGCCGCCAAGTACATCCTCGTGGCCACCTTCTCCAGCGGCGTGATGCTCTACGGCATCTCGTTCGTCTATGCCGCCTGCGGCACGCTCTACTTCGGCGATGTCGCCGCCGCCCTGAGCGGGATCGTTGCGGGTGATCTGCAATCGCCCGCCCTGGCCATCATGGGCATGGTGTTCTTCTTCAGCGGCCTGGGCTTCAAGATCTCACTGGTGCCCTTCCACTTCTGGACGGCCGACACCTACGAGGGAGCGCCCACGCCCGTCACGGGCTACCTGAGCGTCGTCTCCAAGGGTGCCGCTGCCCTCACGCTGTGCATCATCCTGATGAAGGTGTTCCAGCCCCTCGTCGCATACTGGGAGTACATGCTCTATATCGTCATCGTGCTGTCGATCACCGTGGCCAACCTCTTCGCCATCCGCCAGTCGGAACTCAAGCGCTTCATGGCCTTCTCGTCGATCTCACAGGCAGGCTATATCATGCTGGCCGTGGTGGGCAACGGCGTGCAGAGCGTGCCCGCACTGACCTACTACGTGCTGGTCTATGTGGCTGCCAACCTGGCCGTCTTCACCGTCATCAACGTGGTGGAGCAGGGCCATGGCGGTCGTACGGACATGGCAGCCTACAACGGCTTCTACCAGACCAACCCGAAACTCTCGTTCCTGCTCACGCTGGCCCTGTTCTCGCTGGCAGGCATCCCGCCCTTCGCAGGCATGTTCTCGAAGTTCTTCGTGTTCATGGCCGCCGCCGAGCAGGGTAGTGCCGCAGCCTACTTCGTGGTCTTCATCGCACTGATCAACACGGTGGTGTCACTCTACTACTACCTGCTGATCGTCAAGGCCATGTACATCACGAAGTCCGACAGCCCGTTGCCGACCTTCCAGAGCGACCTCAACACCCGCGTGTCGATGGCCCTCTGCACCCTCGGCGTGGTGCTCTTCGGCATCTGCTCCTGCATCTACGAGTGGATCGCCGCCGCCGGCATCTGACAGGTCAGACGATATCATCAAGGGCTCCCGCATAAATCAGCATGCGGGAGCCTTTTTTAAAAATAATAACAAATTTCTCGTCACTTTTATGCAAACTGCTGATTTCCATTCAGTTGCGGCGTTTCGATAAAGTGTCGAGTGACGATAAAAAGCAACAATCTATCTGTGGTATAAGGCTATGAAACCATTGGTATAAGCCCCTTATACCACTGGTGTAAGGCTTTTAATCTGGTCCACTGTTAGAACTGTTCGCTTCAGTACGTGGACAGTTGTCATCACATTGTCACTTCGTCGTCACTCTGTATAGCGCTTATTATCAGGTAGGTAGCCATCAAGTGACTATAAACGTGATTTGAACAGAACGAACTATTTCAGAGCACTTTCTTGAGGAACTGCGGGGTGTAGCCCTCCTTGGACTTGGCGACCTCTTCGGGGGTGCCCGTGGAGAGGATCCGGCCGCCCTTGCGGCCGCCCTCGGGACCCATGTCGATGATCCAGTCGGCCATGCGGATCACGTCGAGGTTGTGCTCGATGATGATCACCGTGTTGCCGCGATCGACGAGGCGACGGAGCACGCCCATCAGGATGCGGATGTCCTCGAAGTGGAGGCCCGTGGTGGGCTCGTCGAGGATGTAGAGCGTCTTACCTGTATCCTTCTTTGAGAGTTCCGTGGCGAGTTTCACGCGCTGGCTCTCTCCGCCAGAGAGGGTGGTGGAGGGCTGGCCGAGTTTGATGTAGCCGAGCCCCACGTCCTGGATGGTCTTGATCTTGCGCAGGATCTCGGGCACGTTCTCGAAGAACTCGACGGCCTGGTTGATGGTCATGTCGAGCACGTCGGCGATCGACTTGCCCTTATAACGTACTTCGAGCGTCTCACGGTTATAGCGCTTGCCGTGACACTCCTCACAGGGCACTTGGATATCAGGCAGGAAGTTCATCTCGATGGTCTTGTAGCCGTTGCCGCCACAGGTCTCGCAGCGGCCGCCCTTCACGTTGAAGGAGAAGCGCCCTGGCTTATAGCCCCGGATCTTCGCCTCGGGCAGGTTGACGAAGAGGCTGCGGATATCGGAGAAGACGCCCGTGTAGGTGGCGGGGTTGGAGCGTGGCGTACGACCAATGGGGCTCTGATCCACATCGACCACCTTGTCGATCAGTTCCAGCCCCTCGATGGATTCGTAGGGCATGGGAGCCTTCAGCGAGTGGTAGAAGTGCTGCGAGAGGATGGGCTGGAGCGTCTCGTTGATGAGGGTCGATTTGCCTGATCCGCTGACGCCCGTGACGAGGATGAGTCGGCCCAGTGGGAATTCGACATCGATGTGCTTGAGGTTGTTGCCTGTGCAGCCGCGGAGGGTTAGTTTATTGTTTACGGTTGACGGTTGACGGTTGACGGTTGACGGTTGACGGTTTACGGTTGACGGTTGACTGTTTACGGTTGACGGTTGACGGTTTACGGTTGACGGTTTATTATCAACTTTCAATTCGCCGCTGAGGTACTTCGCAGTAAGGGTGTCGGCCTTGAGCATGTCGGCGGGGGTGCCCTGGAAGACGACCTCGCCGCCCTTGCGGCCTGCACGGGGGCCGATGTCGATGATCCAGTCGGCGTTGCGCATCATGTCCTCATCGTGCTCCACGACGATGACGGTGTTGCCCAGGTCGCGCAGTTCCTTGAGCGAGCGGATCAGTCGCTTGTTGTCGCGCTGGTGGAGGCCTATCGACGGCTCGTCGAGGATATAGAGCACGTTCACCAGTTGGGAGCCGATCTGCGTGGCCAGACGGATGCGCTGGCTCTCGCCGCCTGAGAGGGAGGCCGACTGGCGGTTGAGCGCGAGGTAGTCGAGGCCCACTTCGAGCAGGAAGTCGAGTCGCGTGCGTATCTCCTTCAGGATCTCACTGGCGATCTTCTGCTGCTGACTGTCGAGGTTGGGCTCCGCCTCGTCGAGCCATTCGCGCAGTTCGCTGATGTCCATCGCGGCCAGTTCGGCGATGTTCTTGTCCCAGATGCGGTACGACAGGGCCTCGCGGTTGAGCCGCTGGCCGTGGCACTCGGGGCATTCGCACTCGGCGAGGAACTGGTCGGCCCACTTCTGTCCGGCGGCCGACTCGTCGTTGTCCATCACGTTGCGCAGGTATTTGATGATGCCGTCGAAGGCGATGAAGTAGTCGCTGGAGGTGTGCACCAGTTCCTTGTCGATGCGCACGTTCTCCAGGGAGCCGTAGAGCACCTCGCGCAGGGCATCGTCGGGGATATCCTCGATGGGTGTCTTCACGTCGCAGTCGTACTTCTTCAGGATGGCGTCGATCTGCCAGAAGATCATCTGGTTCTTGTATTTGCCTAGGGGTACGATGCCGCCTTCGTAGATGCTCTGCTTGCGGTTGGGGATGACTTTCCCCAGGTCAATCTGGTTGATCACGCCCAGCCCTTTGCAATAGGGACACGCCCCTTGGGGAGAGTTGAACGAAAAGTTGTTTGGTGCTGGGTCTGAGTAACTTATACCTGTTGTCGGACACATCAGTCGCTTGGAGAAGTGCTTGATGTTGCCCGTGTCCTTGTCGAGGATCATGATGAGGCCGTCGCCTTGTTTCATGGCGATGGCGACGGACTTCTTGAGGCGGTCTGTGTCTTTGTCGCTGACGGCCAGTTTGTCGATGACGACTTCGATGTCGTGGTTCTTGTAGCGATCGACCTTCATGCCACGGGTGATCTCCATGAGTTCACCATCGACGCGCATGTTCAGGTAGCCCTTGCGGCGCATCGACTCGAAGAGTTCGCGGTAGTGACCCTTGCGGCTGCGCACCAGTGGGGCGAGGATAAGGATGCGCTTGCCCGCATAGTCGTGGAGGATCATGTCGAGCACCTTCTCCTCCGTGTATTTCACCATCTCCTCGCCCGTGGCGTAACTGTAGGCGCGGCCAGCCCTGGCGAAGAGCAGTCGCATGTAGTCATAGACCTCGGTGGTGGTGCCCACGGTGGAGCGCGGGTTCTTGTTGGTGGTCTTCTGCTCGATGCTGATGACGGGCGACAGGCCCGTGATCTTATCCACGTCGGGGCGCTCCATGCCGCCCAGGAAGTTGCGGGCGTAGGCGGAGAACGTCTCGATATAGCGGCGCTGTCCCTCGGCGAAGATGGTGTCGAAGGCCAGACTGGACTTGCCGCTGCCGCTGAGGCCCGTGATGACGGTGAGCGACTGGCGGGGGATCTCCACGTCTATATTTTTTAAATTATGTACGCGCGCGCCGTAAACATTGATCTTTTCGTCTTCTCTTTTCATCTGTCTGTCGTCTCTGTATATCCCCTGAGCAGGTTCACGTCCTTTTTGATGTTATAGACTGTGCCGTCGGCCCCCTTGGCCTTGACGAGCACGAAATACACGCCCTCCTTCACGTCCTTGCCGTTGTAGGTGCCGTCCCATCCCTCAGCGGGATCCGTCCAGTCGTAGAGTTTCTGTCCCCAGCGGTTGAAGATATAGGCGTGGAAATCGACGATGCTCTGGTACTGCAAGGCCTTGAAGACGTCGTTGACGCCGTCGCCGTTGGGCGAGAAGGCGTTGGGGAAGATGAGTTTGCTCTCGCTGACGGTCACGGAGAACACGTTGGTGGAGTCGTCCTCCAGGGCACTGCTGCCGTACTTCACGTGGAGGGTGACGAGGGTGGTGCCTGCCGTGGTGAACGTGTATTCCGTATCCTCCTCGTAGCGCACCATCAGGTCCTTGCTCTCTCCCTCCATGCGGAAGTGCCACTCGTAGGTGGGCGAGTAGCCTGCCATGTCGGAGGGGTTGGCGCGGAAGGTGACGGCCAGCGGAGCCTGCCCCCTGACGACGTCGGTGCTCTCCGTCTCCACGCCGTCCTCGTCGAGATAGGTGGCGGTGGGCGATACGGAGGGGTAACTGTCCTGTGCCATGCAGAAGAATGGCAGGGAAGCGGCCAATGTGGCCAGAATTATCCTTTGAATCCTCATTTTTGTATGCTTTAAAGTGCAAAGATAGTAAATAATTCATAAATCATCATTTCCAATTCACAATTATTTTGTACTTTTGTAGGCGAAATTGGTAAATTTTGAATTTATGACGCGAGTTTTAAGATATTTTTTGCTGGCTTCGCTGTTCTTTGTGGCAGTGGGAGTGGTATCTGCCCAGGAGGGCGAGAACATCCGTGGCTATCACAAGGTGAAGCGCAAGGAGACGATCTTCGGCATCTCCCGCATGTATGACCTGACGATCGACCAACTGATAGAGGCCAACCCCGAGATGAAGTCCCCCGACTACGAACTGAAGAAGGGTGCCATCCTGAAGATCCCCTTCTCAGGGAAGGCCGAGCGGACGGTGGCTGCTTCGACGGAGCCTGCCAGGAGTGCGGCCGACGCGGCCGACGATGTGCGCAACAGGGCCATCCGCCTGGGCGTGATGCTGCCCCTGCACGACATCAACGGCGACGGGCGTCGCATGGTGGAGTACTACCGTGGCGTGCTGATGGCCTGCGACAGTCTGAAGAAGCAGGGCATCAGCGTCGATGTGCATGCCTGGAACACCCCGGAGGACGGCGATATCCGCACGGTGCTCCTCGACGATGCCGCCCCGAAATGCGACCTGATCATCGGCCCGCTCTACTCCAAGCAGATGGACGTGCTGTCGGAGTTCGTGAAGACCTACGACATCAAACTGGTGATACCCTTCTCGATCAACGCGCCGCAACTGACCACCAACCGCAATATCTTCCAGATATGGCAGTCGCCCACGACGGTCAATGAGGAGACGATCACGCGCTTCATGGAGCGCTTCAAGGGCTACCACCCCGTGTTCATCGACTGTAACGACTCCACGAGCAAGAAGGGCAACTTCACATCCGGCCTTCGCCGACAGTTGGAGCAGCAGGGCATCGACTATGCCGTGACCAACCTGAGGTCGGGCGAGGAGGCGTTCGCCAAGGCCTTCAGCCAGAAGAAGCAGAACGTGGTGATCCTGAACACGGGCCGTTCGCAGGAACTGGGCGTGGCCTTCTCGAAGATCAACGGGCTGAAGACCAACAGTCCTGAACTGGACATCACGATGTTCGGCTATAACGACTGGCTGCCCTACACCCGCAACCATCTGGAGAATTTCTATAAGTACAACACCTATATCCCCTCGGTGTTCTACTATAATCCCGTATCGCCCTCGACGCAGCGCCTGCAGCAGAAATACCGCTGGAACTTCCATACGGACATGCAGAACGTGCAGCCTCGCTTTGCGCTGACGGGCTTCGACCATGCCTATTTCTTCCTCAGGGGCCTCCATAAGTACGGCAAGACCTTCAACGGGGCGGCAGGCATGTTCGGCTATCCCCCTGTGCAGACACCCCTGCAGTTTGAGCGCTATGGCAATGGCGGACTGCGCAACAGGACGCTGCTCTTCGTGCACTACAGGCCGGAGCATATCGTGGAAACCATCAAATTCTAGTCTATGCGCCGACTCCTCCTCCTTTGCCTGACGGGTCTTTTGTCTTTGTCGTCGTTTGCCCAGGTGGGAGAATTCCGGAAGGATCTCGCCATCGGCTTCAACGGGGGCTATGTGATGAGCAATGTGGACTTCATGCCAGTGGTGCCGCAAGGCTGGCAGGGAGGCATGACGGGCGGACTCTCCATCCGCTATACCTGTGAGAAGTATTTCAAGAGCATCTGTGCCGTGGTGGCCGAGGTGAACTATGCGCAGGTGGGCTGGAAGGAGGATATCCTCGACATGAGCGACCAGCCCGTGCCCCTGCATACGGATGCCTCGCAGAACCTGTCGTATTCGCGGCGGATGAACTATCTGCAGGTGCCCATCTTTGCCCGAATGGGGTGGGGGCGCGAGCGCAACGGCTTCCAGGCGTTCTTCCAGTTAGGCCCCCAGTTCGGCTATTTCCTCAGCGATCAGATAGACTCCAACTTCGATGTGCATGATCCCGCCTTTGATCCGATGAGCCCCGGCTACCAGTATGCCGGCAAGCGGGTGTCGGGCGTGGTGGTCCAGGACACGATGGCCGTGGAGAACAAGATCGACTACGGCATCGTGGTGGGCGCAGGGCTGGAGTTCAGCAACCGCCATGTGGGCCACATCCTCCTGGATGCCCGCTACTACTACGGTCTGGGCAATATGTACGGCTCGACGAAGCGCGACTACTTCGGCCGTTCCAACTTCGGCAACATCGTCGTGAAGGTCACCTATCTGTTTGACATTATCAGGACCAAGAATTCTAAAATAAAATAAACTATGTTTGAAAACCAACCAAAAGGATTATTCGCGTTGGCACTGGCCAACACAGGAGAGCGATTCGGCTACTACACGATGATAGCCGTCTTCGCTTTGTTCTTACGTGCTAATTACGGTCTGGATGCTGGCTGGGCCGGTGAGATCTACAGTGACTTCCTGATGCTCGTCTATTTCCTGCCCATCGTTGGTGGCTGGCTGGCTGACAGATACGGCTACGGGCGTATGGTGACCATCGGCATCCTGATCATGTTCGGAGGCTATCTACTGCTCTCCATACCGCTTGGCGGCGACACCTTCGCCCTTGTCGTGATGCTGGCAGCCCTGGTGCTGATAGGACTGGGCACAGGCTTGTTCAAGGGAAACCTGCAGGTGATGGTGGGCAATCTCTACGACGATCCCCAGTACGCCTCACAGCGTGACTCGGGTTTCTCGCTCTTCTACATGGCCATCAATATCGGTGCCCTCTTTGCCCCAACGGCCGCCATTAAGATTAAGGAATATGCCGAGACGGTATTGGGCTACTCTTCGAATGACGCCTATCATTTCTCCTTTGCCGTGGCCTGCGCCTCGCTGATCCTCTCGATCGCCATCTACTATGCCTTCCGCAGCACGTTCCGTCATACGGAGGGTGGTAAGAAGACAGAAGCCAAGGCTGCTGTCGCCGCTGAGCCGGAACTGACGAAGGAGGAGACTAAGCAGCGTGTCGTGGCACTCTGTCTGGTGTTCGCCGTCGTGATCTTCTTCTGGATGGCCTTCCACCAGAACGGTCTCTCGCTGACCTACTTCGCCGATGAGTTCACGGCCAATTCCTCTTCGGGATTGGAGAGTATGGCATTCGACGTGTGGAACCTCGTAGCGGTTATCTTCATTGTCTATGCCCTGTTCTCACTCTTCCAGTCGAAAACGGGCAAGGGTAAGGCCATCTCTGTTATTGTGATCGCCATCGCCGTGGCTTTCCTGTTCCTGCAGTATGACCATCTGTCAGGCAGCATCGCCGTCTCCGCCCCGATCTTCCAGCAGTTCAACCCCTTCTATGTGGTAGCACTGACCCCTGTGTCGATGGCTATCTTCGGCTCACTGGCCGCCAAAGGGAAGGAGCCATCGGCACCCCGTAAGATTGCCTACGGTATGATTGTGGCAGCAGCGGCATTCGCCCTGATGGCCGTGTTCTCTTATGGACTGCCGATGCCTGAGACGATGCTTGATGCCGATGGAAACACAGTGGGAAAGCATGTGGCTGACGTTACACCGAACCTGCTGATTACCACCTATCTGATTCTGACTTTTGGTGAACTGCTTCTTTCGCCGATGGGTATCTCCTTTGTCTCAAAGGTGGCCCCTCCAAAACTGAAGGGCCTGATGATGGGTGGCTGGTTTGTGGCTACCGCTATCGGCAATAAACTGGTGGGTATTGGTGGTTATCTGTGGGGAGCCATTTCTCTGACGGCCGTCTGGAGCGTGTTCCTTGTCATCTGTCTGATTGCCGCTATTTTCATGTTCGCCATGATGAAGCGGCTGGAGAAGGTGTGCTAGTTTACAGTTTACAGTTTACAGTTTACAGTTTACTGTGGCGTTTGTACCATTCCTGGTGCTGATAGCACTGATTACCTGTTGCGTTGCCGTCTTTGGCAACGCAACATTGGATGGTGCCAGTCAGATCTCGCTGATGGCGGCCTCGGCAGTCAGTGTGCTGGTGGGCCACTTCTCCAAGCGGTTGGAATGGGAGGATCTGGAAAAGGAGATAACGGCGAAGATCGCCAGTTGTACGCCCGCCATCATCATCCTCCTGCTGATTGGTGCCATCGGTGGCACGTGGATGGTGTCTGGCATCGTGCCGACGATGATCTATTACGGCATGCAGATCATACGGCCCGAGGTGTTCCTCGTCAGCAGCAGTATCCTCTGTGCCCTGGTGAGTCTGATGATCGGCTCCTCGTGGACCACGGTGGCGACGATCGGTGTGGCCCTGATGGGTATCGGCAAGGCGCATGGCTTCGACGACGGCTGGATAGCGGGCTCGATCATCACTGGTGCCTATTTCGGCGACAAACTGTCGCCGCTCTCTGATACCACGGTGCTGGCCTCGAGTGTCGCAGGTACGCCGCTCTTTACGCATATCCGCTATATGATGTACACCACGATCCCCACCTTTATCGTCTCGCTCACCATCTTCTTGGTGGCTGGATTCACGATGGACGTAGCGGGTAGTGGTAACGTGCTGGAGTTCATGGAGGGCTTGCAGCACACGTTCGTCATCTCTCCCTGGCTCCTGCTCGTGCCTGTGCTGACGGGGGTGATGATCGCCCGTCGATGGCCCTCGATGGTGGTGCTCTTCCTGGCAATCCTCCTGGCCGTTGTGGTAGGACTCTTCGTGCAGCCAGGATTGGTCCACCAGATATCAGGAGAATCCGTGCAGGGCCTTCTGGCCTCCTATAAGGGCATGATGCAGGTGTGCTATGGCTCGACGGATATCGAGACGGGCGTGCCGATGCTCAACGAACTGGTGCATACCAGTGGCATGGGCGGTATGATGCCTACCATCTGGCTGATCATCTGTGCGCAGACTTTCGGCGGCGCTCTGACGGCAACGGGACAGTTGCAGGAGTTGATGCGGCTGATCCTGAAGTTCGTCAATGGTACGGCCTCGCTGGTGGCTTCCACCGTCGGCACGTCGCTCTTCTGTAACATCGCCATGGCCGACCAGTACCTGTCGATCATGCTGACCAGTTCGATTTTCAAGGACACCTATCAGGAGCGGGGCTACGAGGCCCGTCTGCTGAGCCGTTCGTGTGAGGACGGAGCGACGGTGACCTCCGTGCTCGTGCCCTGGAATACCTGTGGACTGACGCAGAGCACCGTGCTGGGCGTGGCTACGCTGACCTATCTGCCTTATTGCTTCTTCAATCTGCTGTCGCCTGTGACCAGCGTCATCGTGGCGGCCACAGGTTGGAAAATCTACAAATTGAAAACCAAGAACTGACGATTTATGAATACATTATTTGCACTGTTGCTGTCGATCTTCACCTTCGTGGAGTATAACGTGGAGAATATCTTCGACACCCAGCATGATGAGGGAAAGCAGGACGAGGAGTTCCTGCCCGATGCCACGCGCCACTGGACGCAGAAGCGCTACTGGAAGAAGGTGAACCAGATCTCGAAGTCTATCCTCTCTACGACGAAGGATGGCATCCCTGACATGGTGGCGCTCTGTGAGGTGGAGAACGACCAGGTGCTCCATGACCTGACGAAGCGCTCGTTGCTGAAGCATGCGGGGTATGAGTATGTGATGACCTCGTCGCCAGATGCCCGTGGTGTCGATGTGGCTCTGATGTATTCACCGTTCTCCTTCCGTCTGATCCGCTCCTACGGTCTCCGCATCCAGACCATCGAGGGCATGCGCCCCACGCGTGACATCCTCTATGCCTGTGGCGAACTGCAGTCGGGCGACACCCTCCATGTCTTCGTGGTGCATGCGCCCAGTCGGCATGGGGGAGAGAAGGCCAGTCGCCCGTTCCGTCTGCAGGCTGCCGACCGTCTGCTGCAGTCCGTGGATTCCGTTCGGGCCGTCTCGCCAGATGCCCGTATCCTGATTGCCGGCGACTTCAACGACTATCACGATTCTCCCGCCCTGGAGCGCCTCTATGAGGATCATCTGACGAACATCACCATCGGCGCCCGTGGCGAGAATGGTGCGGAGGGCACCTATCGCTATCGTGGCGAGTGGAACAGTCTCGACCATATCCTGGTGTCGCCTGTCCTAAAGGAAAAGGTGGATTCCACGTTCATCCATGCTCCCCGATTCCTGTTGGAGGAGGATGAGCAATACGGCGGCTATTTGCCATACCGCACCTATAAGGGTATGAAGTATCGCAAGAAGGGCTTCAGCGACCATCTGCCCCTCGTCGCCCGATTTACTATTTAAGCGAGGCGATATCGTACTCTTTGGACTGTGGCTCGAAAGTGGGACTGAGCAAATCGCGCGTCGGCTTGTATGCCTTGGTCTTGATGCCAGCCAGTCTGAAAAGTAGATGACAGATATTGTCTGTGGTAAACTCACGGTCAACGGCTTCTCCTATCGTCTTCCATTCGGCTTCGTGTGTCTGTTTCCATTTATCAGTACCCCACACGATGAAGGGAATCTCTATCTGGTATTTGATCAGGTTGGGCGTGATTTCCTCTTTTCCCAAGATCGTCCGTCCATAGTAGTCGCGGTAGTCATAGACTTCTTCCGCGTGGTCGGAGAAATAAATGAGGATGGTATTGGTCTCCCTGACCATGTCCATGATATGCTTGATGACTTTGTCGTTATAGCGCGTGGCATTGGCGTAGTCGGCCATCTCCTGACGCCTGTCATTATCCAGGAATGGGGCCTTATCCTTGATGTCGTTGATGGTGTAGATGTTGTTCTCCTGATTGTGGGGGAACTGCAGGTTGGCTGGAATATGGTGGCCGACTAAGTGGAAGACCATGAGATTGTGGGAACCGATCTTTGACAACTCATTCTGTTCGAAATCCGTGATCAGTTCGTTGTCATAGGTAAAGCACGAGTCGTTGATGGCAGTATAGGACAACTGCTGAATCTTTTCATTGAAGATAATAGAGTTCAGCGTAAAACTCCATGGCATATTGGGGCCGACTTGGTATTGGTTGTCCCAAAACCACACGTCGTATCCTGCTTTCTTGAAAATGGCGGGGAAATAGGGGTAATCGTGCCACATTTCTCCTTCGTGGACATTATTACAGCAGAGTGCGTTCTTCAACACAACACTGGTCATGTTATGCGGGGCCTTGACGTGTGTGAAGGCGAGAAGATTACCCTTCTCTTTCTCTTGGATCATAAAGGGGGTGTCATCGAGCGTATATCCATATAGCGCGGAGTGGTATTTGTTATAAGATTCGCCAATGACCAGAACAATATTCAGTGAGTCACCCTCGACAGGCTCGACATCTTTCAGACTCTCCATCGTTGCCTCGATCATATAGTTCAGGTCATTCCCTGCCAGGTTCATGGCGGCAATGGAATAGCACAGGTTGGGAATCGGCATCTCGGCATAGCGGTTATCGCGTATCCAGAGTTCTGCTTCAAGTGCCTTCTTGCACTGTGTTAAGTTCCAGTATCTTCTGATGGTGCCAATGCCACTGACGGCTCCGAACAACAGAATGAGCGACATGATGCACATGGGGACGGGCCTTGACATGATCTTGGTCAGATGCTTGTTGTAGTGTTCTCCCACAATGGTGATCACCATCAAGGTGCCTACGAAAAGAACGGTCTTCAGGGTGGCCATCGTGAAGAAGTAAGTCTGGAAAAAGCCGGAAACCTCCTTGCTGTTGGTTTCAAAGAACAAGCGCAGGATATTGGGCGTCATATCTGTGTTGAATTCATAGATCAGATATCGGTTTACGGTATAGATGGTGAAGAGCAGGATATAGAAAAGGATTTTAAGATGTACTTTCCTGCCCAGATACGAACATAGACAGATGATATAGGCCATGAAGACCATTTCGCCTAACCCTATGATGGCATCGCTTATTTCAATCCTATCTAGAAAGAGTTGGTAATAGGTGATGCCGAATGCGCCCAGTAGCAAGATTGAGATGACAAATAATGTCAGGTTCGAAGTAACAGGTAGTAATATCCGTTTCATTGATTGCTCTTTTGTCAGGATTTAATGTTGGGTAGTTGCAAGCCGTAGCCTTTTCTCTTGTCGATATACAGCATGGCGGTGGCTGTCAGGGCGGCACCTAGGGCTGTGAAACCAAAGATCAGCATGGACGTGGTATAGGTGGGGTCGGTCTCGTTGGCCCGTCCTACGAACATGGGGATAATGGCACGCCCGAAGTTCTGGATGAAGAAGATCATGGAGTAGGCAGTGCCCAGACATTTCAAGGGGATGATCTTGGGCACGCAGGGCCACAGGGCGGCGGGAGCCAGTGAGTAGCCGATGCTGAGAATGACCATCAGGGCGATGGCGATGGTGGCCGAATGCATCGGCAGTGAGAATCCGAAATGGACGGCCGTCAGCATGAGAGCACCCGTGATGACGAGGGTGACGCCTTTGCCATAGCGGTCATAGACGAGTCCGAAGAGCGGGGTCAACAGTATCGTGCCGAAGGGGGCGATAGACGAGAATACCCCAGCGATATCCGCATCCACACCGTATTTCATCACCATCAGTTTCGTGGAGAACTTCAGGAAAGGCGAGACGGCGGAGTAGAAGAGCACGCAGAAGAGCGTGATCAGCCAGAAGCCCGGATTACGCAGCGTCACAAGGATATCGGAGAGGCGGAACTCTTCGGAAGAATTCTCCGAGATCTTCGAGTGCTCCGAGTTCTCTGAGTGCTCGGATCTATCCAATCTCCTATCCATCACGCAGAATACCAGGAAAGCCAAAAGGCCGATAATCAGGAATGACAGAGCCACCAGCAGTGGCGTTTTCAGTGTGAAATGGCGGGCGATGGGAACGGAGATACTCAGGGCGGCGGCTGTGCCCAAGCGGGCCATTGCCAACTGGATGCCCATGGCTAGGGCCAGTTCGTGGCCAGTGAACCAGCGCACCATCGCCTTGGATACCGTGATGCCCGTCATCTCGTAGCCTACGCCGAAGACGGCGAAACCGAGACTGGCGACTGCCACTGTCCGAGGCATGTCGAACTGAAAAAAGATCAATGAAAAATGAAACAATTCGGTGGAGGGGTGGGTGACGGCAATCAGTTTGATGCAGGTGCCGATCACCATCAGGCTACAGGCTAGCGTGCCCGTGAAACGGATGCCCATCTTGTCGAGAATGATTCCCGAGAAGAAGAGCATCAACAAGAAGACGTTGATGAAACTGCCAGCCCCAGAGAAGAAGCCGTAGTCGGAGGGCGTCCAGCCGAGGCCGCCCTGTCCGATGGGGGCTTCTAACAGGGTCTCCAACGGCGACATCACGTCGTTGACGAAATACCCCATCATCATAGCCGTGGCCACGATGAAGAGCACTGTCCATCGTGCGACGGGGGAGTCGTTAAGCCTTTGTCTGATAGCCTCGGCCACGTCTTTTCACCTTTTCATTTTTTCCTGACGGGGTCACAGGTCAGACCGCAGCCGAGTTTCTTGAAGATCTTACGATCCACTTCGGAGAGCATCACCGTGGAGTGCACCTGACAGTCGCGTAATTTGGGGAGTTGCTCCAGTGCCTTGCGACAGTTGTCGTCGTTAGTAGAATAGACGCTAAGGGCCACCAGCACCTCGTCGGTATGCAGACGGGGATTCTTGGCACCAAGGTATTCCGTCTTGGTCTTCTGGACGGGTTCGATGAGGCTCTGCGGGATCAGTTTGGCCTGATGGTCGATGCCAGCCAGATACTTGGTGGCGTTGAGCAACAGGGCAGCCGAACAGCCCAGCAGGGGCGACGACTTCGAGGTGATGATCGTGCCGTCCTCCAGTTCGATGGCGGCAGCCGTATGGCCGCTCTCCAGTTTCTTCTCGTAGGCAGCGGTGGTCACGGGGCGGAAGGCCGTCGTGATCTTCGCCTGGTTGAACAGCAGACGGATCTTACTGACCTCGTTCTCGTTGTCGGCACCATCTGCCAGTTTGTTGGTGGCATCGTAGAAACGGCGGATGATCTCGTCCTTCGAAGCCTTACAGCAAACCTCGTCGTCAGAGATACAGAAGCCGATCATGTTGACGCCCATATCCGTCGGCGACTTATAGGGATTCTCGCCGTAGATACCCTCGAAGAGGGCGTTCAGTACGGGGAAGATCTCGATGTCGCGGTTGTAGTTGATGGCCGTCTTGCCGTAGGCCTCCAGATGGAAGGGGTCGATCATGTTCACGTCGTTGAGGTCGGCAGTGGCGGCCTCGTAGGCGATATTCACAGGATGCTTCAGCGGCAGGTTCCACACGGGGAAGGTCTCGAATTTGGCATAGCCGGCACGGATACCGCGCTTGTTCTCGTTGTAGAGTTGCGAGAGGCAGGTGGCCATCTTACCACTACCAGGACCGGGTGCCGTGACGATGACGAGTTCTCGCGAGGTTTCCACATAGTCGTTCTTGCCGAAGCCATCGTCGCTGGCGATCAGATCCACGTTGTGGGGATAACCGTCAATGGGGTAGTGGATGTAACTCCTAATACCCATACGCTCCAGACGATGGCGGAACTGGTCGGCTGCACTCTGGCCGTTATAGTGGGTGATCACCACAGAGCCCACATAGAAGTTGCGGCTCATGAACTCGTCGCGCAGACGGAGCACGTCCTCGTCGTAGGTGATGCCGAGGTCGGCGCGCACCTTGTTCCGCTCGATGTCCTCGGCACTGACCACGATCACGATCTCTATCGAGTCGCGCAACTGGGCCAGCATCCTCAGTTTCGAGTCGGGCTTGAAGCCGGGCAGCACGCGTGAGGCGTGGTGGTCGTCGAAGAGTTTGCCGCCGAGTTCCATATACAGTTTGCCGTCGAACTGGGCGATGCGTTCCTTGATGTGCTCAGACTGAATCTTGAGATACTTGTCGTTGTCGAATCCTATTTTCATATTGGTCTTGGTTTCTAAGGATTATTCTGTGATGTTGGGGAGTTCCAGACCGATACCCTTCTTGCGATCGACCACCTTCAGCACGAAGCCGAGGATGAGTGCGGCCACACCGAGGCAGGCCAGCATTACGAGCGGAGCCGTATAGTCGAACTTAGTCGGATCGGTGACACCAGGGTTCGTGGCGTCGAGCACCTTACCGATCAGCAGCGGGAACAGCCACAGACCGATGTTCTGGATCCAGAAGATCAGGGCGTAGGCTGAGCCGATCACCTTGGCATCCACCAGTTTGGGCACTGAGGGCCACAACGAGGCGGGCACCAGGGAGAACGAGGCACCGAGCACGAGGATGGTGGCATAGGCGATGATGATGCCGCCAACGGGACTGTCCTTGAAGGCGGGCAGCACGAAGGCGAACGTCAGGTGGCAGGCAATCAACAGTACGCTGCCGAGCACCAGCATCGAAGCGGCCTTGCCGTGATGGTCGAGATAGGAGCCGAGAATCGGGGTGATGAGCACGGCCAGCAGTGGGAACACGGCGAAGATCGACTCTGCCGACTGGCGCATATAGCCCATATAACAATAGGTAATCAATGCGATGATGGAAACGGCGAGCAGGCCGTATTGCATGTTCTTTTTCTTCTGGAAATTGCTGGCAAAACCAGCGGCAGCCACAATGAGCATGATGACATACTGCACGATGGTGACGCTCGACGAAGCCCAGAACGAATCGGCATCGGGAGTCGTCAGTGTCAGGTTGCACTGCAGCATGTTCACGGCGTACTTCTGGAAGGGGAAGATGGCCGAGTAGTAGAGCACACAGAGGAGGGCGACGATCCAGAAGCCGCTGTCGCTGAGGATCTTACCGATATCACTGATCTTGAACGGATCGTCCTTCTCCTCAGCCTCACCAGTCTGTGCGTCGAGTTTCTGATCCATGAAGAAATAGACGATGGTCATCATCAAGGCGATGCACATCAGCACCACGCCGAAAGCCACGGAGCGGCTGACGCTCACCTCACCACCCAGACGGGCGAAGAAGGGTGAGAAGATCATACAGGTGGCCACGCCCAGACGGGCCAGTGCCATCTCAGATCCCATAGCCAGTGCCATCTCACGGCCCTTGAACCACTTCACAATACCACGACTTACGGTGATACCGCACATCTCGCAGCCACAGCCGAAGATCATGAAACCACAGGCGGCAAACTTGGCTGAGGCTGGCATGCCCTCGTAGAAGGGCGACACGCCCAACTCGTCGAAGATGGGGATATAGTTCAGGTTATTATTAAACCAGGTCTCCAGTCCGCTACCCATGAAACTCTCACTCACGGCGTACCACTTTACGCAGGCTCCCACGAGCATCACGACAGCCGACAGAACGGCCGTGAAGCGCACCCCCATCTTGTCGAGGATAATACCTGCGAAGATCAGGAAGAATACGAACACGTTGAGGAACACCTCCGAACCCTGCATCGTGCCGAAGGCCGTGGAGTCCCAGCCGCGCGTCTCCTGCATCAGGTCCTTGATGGGTGAGAGAATGTCCATAAAGATATACGAACAGAACATGGCGAGGGCGAGCAGCAGGAGTGCTGTCCAGCGCATGGCTGCAGAATCGCGCAGCGTCTTTTGAATTGTTTGTGTCATTTTATTTTTTGCTTTTTTATTTTTACTTTTTACTCTTTTACCTTTTCACCTTTTCACTTATTCACCTTTACTTCAGCCAGCGGTCGAGCCAGTCGAAGAATGTGCGCTGCCAGAGGATACCGTTCTGGGGCTTCAGCACCCAGTGGTTCTCGTCAGGGAAGATAAGCAGTTCGGCGGGTACGCCACGCAGACGGGCCGCATTGAAGGCTCCCATACCCTGATTATAGACGATACGGTAGTCCTTCTCGCCATGGATGCAGAGGATTGGCGTGTCCCACTGATCCACGAACTTATGCGGTGAATACTCGTAGGTACGGGTGGCGTTGGCCGTCTGGTCTTTGTTCCAATAAGCATCGTCGTACTCCCAGTTCGAGAAGAACACCTCCTCGGTATCTGTGTACATCGACTCCAGGTTGAAGGCTCCGTCGTGGGAGATGAAAGCCTTAAAGCGCTTGTCGTGATGACCAGCGAGGTAATAGACGCTGAATCCGCCGAATGAGGCACCAACAGCACCCAACTTGTCCTTATCCACGTAGGGCAGGTTGTTGGCGGCATCGTCGATAGCGGCCAGATAGTCCTTCATGCACTGACCAGTCCAGTCGCCACTGATCTCTTCGAGCCATTCCTGTCCGAAGCCTGGCAGACCGCGACGGTTGGGGGCCACGATCACGTAGCCGTTGGAGGCCATGATCATGAAGTTCCAGCGGTAACTCCAGAACTGGCTGACAGGACTCTGCGGACCACCCTCGCAGAAGAGCAGGGTGGGGTATTTCTTGGTCTCGTCAAAATTCGGCGGCAGGATGATCCAGGTGAGCATATCCTTGCCGTCACTGGTTTTTACCCAGCGCTGCTGCACGGTGGGCTTGGCGAGTTGGTCGAGGATATGCTTGTTCTCGAAGGTAAGTTGGGCGATTTCCGTCTTCTCAGGTTTCTTGAAGTTGGGGGTGACGATATAGAGGTCGGCAGGCGAGGTGTAGTTGTGACGCTCCATCAGCAACTGCTTGCCGTTGTTCATCAGGTGGATCGAGCCGAAGTCGTCCCATGTGTCTGTCAACTGCTTCAGTTCGCCCTTCCAGTTCACGGCGTAGAGATTTTCCGTGGCGTGCCACACGCCGATGAAATAGATCATGACATCCTTCGCGTCGCTCCACACGAAATCATCAACATTAGAGTCGAACGACTCTGTCAGGTATTTCTTTTCGCCAGTGGCCAAGTCGTAGCAGCAGAGACGGTTACGGTCGGCCTCATAGCCGTCGCGCTCCATAGAGGTCCATGCGATATACTTGCCGTCGGGCGAGAACTTGGGATTCTGGTCGTAGCCCACATTGTTCTTCAGATTCTCCTTGGCGTTCACCTTTTGATACTTCATGGTCTTCGTCGGATCGATCTCCGGCTCCACGTATCCAGCCGGCTTGCAGAGGTTCTTCGTCGCGCGCGAACCTATAATATATAAATAGATATCCGAATCGGTGGAGATGGCATAGTCGCGACCCGTCTTCTTGCGGCAGGTATAGGCGATGGTCTTCGAGTCGGGGCTCCATGCCAGTTGCTCCATGCCGCCGAAAGGCTCCATCGGGCACTCGTAGGGTTCGCCTTCAAGGATGTCGATACCATCCTTGATGCCCTCTTCTGTCACCTCTGCCACGAAGGGGTGCTGGATGCTCTCTACGTAGTGATCCCAGTGACGATACATCAGGTCTGTCACCAGACGGCCCGTTGCCTTGGGCAGGTCGTCGGGGTTCTTCTGGATCACCTCATGGAAGTCGATGGAGTGGAGCAGGATCACCTTACTGCCATCAGGCGAGAACTTGAAGCCTTCGATATCCTTCGAGGTCTTGGAGATCTGCTTGCGGTCTGTGCCGTCGGCGTTCATCGTCCAGAGCTGTCCCCCTGAGAGGAAGGCAATCTTGCCGTTGAGCCAGGTGGGATCGGTTTCGCTTTTCGAGCCAGTGGTCAGCGTCGTGTTGCCAGTGCCGTCGGCATTGATGATGGCAATCTTCTGCTGACTCTTGTTGGCCTTCACACTGTAGTAGCCCACTTGATAGACGATCTGCTTGCCGTCGGCCGAAGCCTCGGCTGTGCCGATACGCCCCATCGCCCAGAGGGCCTCCGGGGTCATCAGGTTACTGCTGAGTTTGATGTTCTGCTTTCCGATTTTCACTTCGTCTTGGGCTTTGATAGGAGAACCTAGAAGAACTAGGCCGACTAGGATTACTAGGATTCTATTCATATTCATTGGTTTATCGCTTTTGCTGGTTCATACGCTGTTTTTGCAGTTCCTCAGCCTGTTTCTGCATGGCTTCGAGACGGGCGGCGAGGCCGGAGGTCTTCTTCTGAGGGTTGTTCTTGTTCTTCTGATAGTTGGCCTCCAGGATGGCGAGCAGTTTCTCGTCGTTGGTCGTCTTGCGGAGCGTCCACATGATGGCGGCCGAGAAGAACAGGGAAATGAAATAGTAGAAGTTCAGGCCCGACGAGTAGTCATTGAACATGAAGAAGAACATAATTGGCATCAGATACATCATCCACTGCATCATCTTCATCTGTTCGGCCTGCTGACCGATCATCTGGTCCTTCTGCTGGCGCATCGTCATGTACGAGTAGAGCACGTTGGATACACAGAAGAGGATACAGGTCAGCGAGAGGTGGTCGCCTATTCCCCAGATGTTCGTGCCCCATTCGATGATGGGATCATAGGTGGAGAGGTCGTCGATCCACATGAACGATTCGCGGCGCAACTGGATGGCGTTAGGCACGAAGAAGAACATGGCCATCCAGATGGGGAACTGGATCAGCATCGGCAGGCAGCCGCCTAAGGGCGATACGCCGTATTTCGAGTAGAGGCTCATCATCTCCTGCTGCTTCTTCATCTGGTCCTCAGGCTTGTCGTACTGCTTCGTGGCCTCGTCGAGTTTCGGCTTCAGCACGCGCATCTTGGCCGACGACATATAACTCTTCTTCACCATCGGGAAAGTGATGACCTTCAGCAGCAGGGTGATCAGGATGAGTACGATGCCCATGCCGAAGCCCCATGAGGTGAGCCAGTCGAACACGTAGATGGTGAACCAACGGTTGATCCAGCGCACGAGCCACCAGCCCAGATAGACCAGTTGCTCCAGGTCGAGGTCCTTGCCGAAGGTGCTCTGCTGTTCCACATCCTTGATGAGGCGGAAGTCGTTGGGGCCGATGTACATCTCAAACTCCGTAGGTGTGATGCCTGTAGGATCAAAGGCCGTCTTGAGTTTGGCATTGAACTGCTTCAGATAGCCAGAACCCTTCTCCTGCGGAATACTGGTCAGCAGGGCATTGGCTGCGAAATCATCCTTGGATATCAGCACGGCAGAGAAGAACTGGTTCTTGAAGGCCACCCAGTCGAGGGACTTCTCGATCTTCTCGTCGATCTTCTCGGATGTCTCATTCAGATAGTCGGTGCCGCCGTTCTTCTCCTTATAGGTGACGGAGGTGTAGCGGTTCTCAAAGGTAAAGCCTCGCTCCTGCTGATAGGCCAGGTCGTTCCACTCGATGTCCATCTCTTTGTAGTTGGGCGCAAACATGCCGTTCAGCCCATTGGCCTGTAGTGAGAAGTGGAGCAGATAATCCTGACCTAACGTGTAGTTGAAAACGATGTTTCCGCCATTGGCAGCCTCGGCGGTCATCGTCACGGTGGTATCAGTGACGTTCGAGGGCGTAAAGTAGAGATCCTGGGTGATAATGTTCTCCGACTTACCAGCCAACATGAAGTTCATCTGCTGGGTCTTCTCGTCAAAAAGCGTCACCTCGTTCTTCGAGTTATCTACATTCTGAAAGTCCTTAATGATAGCCTTTGAGATAGTACCGCCCTTTGTGTTGAAGGTCAGTTCCACCTTGCCGTTCTTCAGCACGATGGGCTGACTGGTGCCGTTGAGTGCCGAAAAGAACAGGGCAGTAGAGTCTCCCTTGGCTGCTGCCTCGGCCTGTGCCTTAAGGGCGGCCTCTTCGGCTTTCTGCTGTTTGGCAGCATTATCCTTGATGGCTGCGGCGATACTGTCTTGTTTGCGAGCGGCTTCGATCTCCTCTGCAGAGGGCTGGTTGTACCAACTGAATCCGATCAGGACCAGTGCTATGAGGACGAAACCAATGATAGTGTCTCTGTTCATTTTTGTCTGTTTTGCTATTTTATTATAATGTACGCGATAAATCAAGGTGCAAAATTACAACTTTTTTTTGGCATAATGGCAGAAAGAAAGATTTTTTTCGTATCTTTGCACTCAGTTATGCGAAAACTAGTATTATTTTTTGCGGCAGTTTCTGTGCTCAGCACGAAGGCCGCGCAGCCAAATGACAGCCTTGATGGGCGTTATTATCGCCTGTTTGCGCCATTAACATTCTATCACGATGTAGCCGACAAGACGTTGGCCATGAATTCTGAATCAGCAGGGAAGGATGCCGTCTCCGATGAGGTGGATGCCGCTTTGCTGGATGTCTATCTGAAAAGGCCCGATCTCGTTTGTACCACAGAGTCGGATCTGCAAGAGACAGGATCTATCCGGGAAGATGTGGATAAACCTATCGAGAATCAGGTGGATTTTGTTGCTGAGATTAATGAGCCTCTCGTTTTGGATATCCCAGAAGATATTCCTGACACGCTGATGGTTCAGACACCGAAGTTCTGGACTTATAAGGGCGACGGATTCCTACAGTTTATGCAGAACTATGTGTCGGGCAACTGGTACAAGGGTGGTGAGAGCAACTATTCGATGGTGGGTGCCCTGACAGCCGAGGCCAACTATGACAACAAGAACAAATGGAAGTGGGATAACAAGTTGGAGTTGAAACTCGGATTCCTGCGCTCCCGTACGGACTCGCTCCATAAGTTCAAGTCCAATGAAGACCTGATCCGTCTGACGAGTAAGGTTGGCCTTGAGGCTGCCAAGAATTGGTTCTATACCCTTCAGTTGGTGGCCAATACCCAGTTCACTCGTGGCTTGAAGGCCAACGACCCTGGTATCTACTCGGACTTCTTCTCTCCCTTCAACGTGAACCTCGGTCTTGGTATGGACTATAAAGTGTTGTCGAAGGATGAGCGCTTGAAAGGAACCATCAACTTCTCGCCGCTTGCTCTTAACTATCGTTATGTGGGCAGACTGGATCTCGGTCCTCTCTATGGCTTGGATGAGGGTAAGCACTCCATGCTTGAGTTCGGCCCGAACATGACGGCTGATCTGGAGTGGAAATTTAATGACGTCGTGACATGGAAGACCCGTTTCTATGCCTTCACATCCTTCAAGCGTGCAGAGATAGAGTGGGAGAACACATTCGAGTTGCGTGTGTCTAAGTACATCACGGCCAACCTATTCCTCTATCCGCGCTTCGACGATGCCAGTCTCTACGATAACGATTTAGGCTATTGGCAGTTCAAGGAATATAGTTCTTTAGGCTTCGCTTACACATTCTAAATGTGGTGCACAGCGGGGTCAGGCTCCGTTGTGCACTATTTGGCTTCTGTCATGTCGCCCTCGATGTAGAGCCTGGTCATCTCCACGGCTCCGTTGGTGCGGACGGTAATCGATTTCTTGAAATGGCCAGGGAACTTGCCTGTACCATTGTAGGTGACTTTGATCTCTCCCTTTTCGCCAGGTTTCACAGGGGTCTTGGTATATTCAGGGACCGTACAGCCACAGGAGGCCATCGCCTGATTGATAACCAACGGCTCTTCACCTACATTCGTGTATGAAAAGACACAGGTGACAACAGGATTCTTCTCGGAGAAAGTGCCAAAGTCGTGAGTCAGTTTGTCAAATTTGATCTCTGCGGGTTTCTGTGCGAATGCTACAGTGAGTCCACACACCAACATCGCGGTTATTACAATTAGTTTTTTCATTTTCGGATCGTTTTAAATGTAAATTCGGGGCAAAGATACGAAATAATTCATAATTAATCATGCATAATTCATAATTTTTATGTAATTTTGCACCTCAAACGAAAAAAAAAGAAATAAATATGTATAGGAGTAAGACTTGTGGAGAGTTAAGACTTTCCGATGCAGGCAAGGAGGTGACGCTGGCTGGATGGGTACAGCGTAGCCGCAAGATGGGTGGTATGACTTTCGTCGATCTGCGTGACCGCTATGGACTCACTCAGTTGGTTTTCAACGAGGCTGATGATGCTGAACTGTGTGAACGGGCCAATAAACTGGGTCGTGAGTTCTGTATCCAGGTCAAGGGTGAAGTCAGTGAGCGTCAGAGTAAGAATCCCAAGATGCCTACGGGCGACATAGAGATTCTGGTGAAGGAACTCAACATCTTGAGCGAGAGCCAGACACCGCCGTTCACCATCGAGGACAATACCGATGGCGGTGATGATATCCGTATGAAATACCGTTATCTGGATCTGCGCCGTAGTGCTGTCCGCAAGAACCTGGAACTGCGTCATCGCATGACCATTCTGATCCGTAACTTCCTCGATGGTAAGGATTTCATTGAGGTGGAGACACCTATCCTGATTGGTTCTACCCCGGAGGGTGCCCGCGACTTTGTGGTGCCCAGTCGTATGAATCCGGGACAGTTCTATGCCCTGCCACAGTCTCCACAGACGTTGAAGCAGTTGCTGATGGTCAGTGGTTTTGACCGCTATTTCCAGATAGCCAAGTGCTTCCGTGATGAGGACTTGCGTGCTGACCGTCAGCCTGAGTTCACGCAGATCGACTGTGAGATGTCGTTCGTCGAGCAGGAGGATGTGCTGAACCTTTTCGAGGATATGGCCCGCCATTTGTTTAAAGAGGTACGTGGTGTGGAACTGCCCCCGCTGCAGCGCATGACCTGGCATGAGGCCATGCGTCGCTTTGGTTCCGACAAGCCCGACCTGCGCTTCGGCATGGAGTTCGTGGAACTGATGGATGTCCTGAAAGGCACGGGCACGTTCCCCGTCTTCAATGAGGCCAACTATATCGGTGGTATCTGTGTGCCTGGTTGTGCCAACTACACCCGTAAGCAGTTGGATCAACTGACGGACTTCGTGAAGCGTCCGCAGGTAGGTGCCAAGGGACTGGTCTATGTGAAGTTCAATGAGGATGGGACGGTTAAGTCCAGCATCGATAAGTTCTATGAGCCTGAGGTATGGGCCAAAGTGAAGGAGGCGATGGGTGCCAAGGACGGCGACCTCGTGCTGATCTTCTCTGGCGATAATGCCAATAAGACCCGTGTGCAACTCTGTACCCTTCGTCTGGAGATGGGCGACCGTCTCGGCCTGCGTGACAAGGACAACTTCGTGTGCCTGTGGATCGTTGACTTCCCGCTCTTTGAGTGGAGCGATGAGGAACAACGCCTGATGGCTACCCACCATCCGTTCACGATGCCCAATCCCGATGATATTCCTCTGCTCGACACGGCTCCTGAAAAGGTGCGTGCCGTGGCCTACGACTTTGTCTGCAATGGCGTTGAGGTGGGCGGTGGCTCTCTTCGTATCCACGATGGTAAGTTGCAGGAGAAGATGTTCCAGATCCTCGGCTTTACTCCCGAACGTGCTCAGGCTCAGTTCGGTTTCCTGATTAACGCCTTTAAGTATGGAGCACCTCCTCATGCAGGTCTCGCTTTCGGTCTCGACCGCTTTGTATCCCTGATGGCTGGCCTTGACAGTATTCGCGACTGTATCGCCTTCCCCAAGAACAACAGTGGCCGTGATGTGATGCTGGATGCACCTGGTGAATTGGATCCCAAGCAGTTGGAGGAATTGCAGTTGAAAGTTGACTTACGTCAAGAATAATTCGCTTTCTGCTAAAAATGCCTAAATATCAATAACTTGTCTGAACAAATAGTATTAATTTTGCACCCAGAAAAAATGAAGTACTACAAAACTTCAATAAGTGTATTAATTAATAAGAACTATGGCAGAAAAGAAAGCAACAGCAAAGAAGGCTACTGAGACAAAGGCAGCCGCTGAGAAGAAGACCGCAACCGTTAAGAAGGCCGCTGCTCCTAAGGCAGCCGCTAAGTCAGTTCTCGCAGTGAATGCAGAGAATGCAGGTTTCAAGGCAGGAGATGTTTATCAGGCACTTGCAGCAGCAGGTAAGGCTCTCACCGTTAAGGAGATTGCCAAGGCTGCAAAGATCTCTGAGGAGGAGACTCTTCTCGGTCTGGGTTGGCTCTTCAAGGAGGGCAAACTCGCTAACGATGGAGAGAAAGTTACATTGGC
>FLNY01004393.1_pt1 | contig 31191 bp, 29 predicted proteins | sample 1140381 | NCBI WGS metagenome assembly FLNY01 (sample SAMEA3878172, study PRJEB12797) | bioreactor metagenome | biome: Moose rumen | place: Sweden | collected 2011-10 | reverse complement strand
CCCTACTGGGCAACCTATATGAAAGTAAATGGTAGAAGGGTAAAAGCCGGAAAGGACGGCTATGTGGAAGTGAAAAGTGAGAAGTTAAGAGTACAAAATGGGAAGTTATTTGCCGAAGTTGAATTTGGTATGACGTTACGAGAGGAACCCACAAAAGACGATGAGACACGAGTAGCCCTGCTTTACGGTCCCATCGTCCTGGCCGGAGAACTGGACGAAGTGGAGCATCCCTTCAGCGACCCGAGGAGGTACAACGACTACTACAGCCTCGACTATGGCAGCCACGAAGATGTGGCATACTCGTCGCTCAGCGACTTCCGTCAGACCACGCCCCTGCACTTCAACGGCCCGGGTCAGCTAAAGGTAAGACCCTTCTACGACCTACACCATCATCGCTACGTAGTCTATTGGAAGAAAAAGAAGCATACCGATAGATGAGAAGAGATGCGGGCCAGATTGGTATCACAAAATGATATGTTTGAGATGGCAAAAATGAGAACGAAAATGATATGTCTGCTGGCATGTATGTCCATACACCAAGTAATTGCCGGGCAATACACGCTGCAATCGCCAGACGGGCATTATACTGTGGGCCTGAATGTTGATGGCTCACAGATGAGTTACCACATTGACTTCTACGGCAGCCCTGTCGTATTGGAAAGCGGGGTCGGAATCGAACTCGATAATCGCCTCTTCGAGTCGGCGCTTGGTATTCCCAGTGACAATCTGCGGTGGAGTGAGGGCCTGCGTCTGCAAGCTGTGGACACCACGGAGGTTGATACTATGTGGCATCCCGTCTACGGCGAGAACGCCGTTGTCCGCAACCACTACCGACAACTGACGTTCCATCTGGTGCGTGGCGAGGCTGCCAGCCAGGCTCCGGGCTACGACTTCGACAAACGCCACTACTACACCGCAGACCTTATCGTGCGGGCATACGACGAAGGCATCGCCATGCGTTTTCACTTTCCTGAGCAGGCCAACGGACTCTTCCTGAACATAACTGGTGAGAGTACGACTTTCCGACTGCCAGAGGGTACGCTGGCATGGCATCAGGCATGGGCACAGGACAGCTGTGTGCTGACAACCCTGCACACTTCTGACGAGCGGTTCGAGAGCCTCGCCGACCGACGCTGGCAGCAGGAGGCCGAACGTCCGCTGCTGATGCGGTTACCGTCGGGCATGTATGTCGCCCTGCTTGAAGCTGCAATGGTGGATTATACTCGCGGGAAGTTCTGTCTCAAAGCTGACAATGTATTGGGGGTAAGCCTTTTCGGAGGCGTGGAGGCCATGTCGCCCTATTCCACGCCGTGGCGCGTCATCATGGCAGGGAAACGGGCCGTGGAACTCATCAACCATAAGGACTTGGTATTGAATCTGAATGATGAACCGAAAGAACCGTCGGCCATCGACACAGGATGGATTCGGCCAGGCAAGGTATACCGATGCGGACGGTTGGAACGCGACTACATCATGCGCGGCATCCGCTTTGCCGAAGAGCGGGGCTTGCAGTTTGTAGAATTGGATGCCCGCTGGTACGGACCAGAGATGTCGATGAAGTCCAGTGCCCTCAGCACCTCTGCCGACCGTGACTTCACCATCCCCGAGGTCTGCGATTCGGCGCGTGTCCACGGTCTTGGTGTATGGCTCTATGTGAACCAGCGTGCCCTCTATCAGCAGTTGGACAGTATTCTGCCACTCTACCGTCGGTGGGGGGTCAGTGGACTGAAGTTCGGCTTTGTGCAGGTGGGCAATCAGATGTGGAGCCACTGGCTGCATCAGGCTGTACGCCGCCTGGCCGAGTACCGGCTGATGGTGGACATCCACGATGAGTACCGCCCCACCGGCGTCTCGCGACTACTGCCAAACTTGATGACCCAGGAGGGCATTGGAGGACAGGAGGAGATGCCCTCTGCCAGACACAATGTCACGCTGCCCTTCACCCGTTTCTTGTGCGGCCCTGCCGACTACACCCCCTCATATTATTGTACACGCAAGAAAACCACCCACGCTCACCAGTTGGCGATGGCAGCTGTCTATTACTCGCCCATCCAGTTCCTCTTCTGGTACGACGACCCCATCGTCCACGATGGAGGTGATGAGCTTCGCTTTTGGCACGACATCCCCACTGTGTTCGATGAGAGCCGCGCTCTCGATGGTCAGCCTGGCGATTTCATCGTGCAGGCCCGACGGTCTGGGTCAGAGTGGTTTGTCGGTGTAATGAATGGCGATGAAGCACGCACCATCACGCTTCGCACCGATGATTTTTTGCAGCATGGCAAGAAATATGAAATCATCGTCTATACTGATGACCCGCAACTTTCAACCCGTAGCCAAATCCGCACATCCCGCAAAACAATTCGAGGTGGACAAACCCTATCTCTTCCATTACTTTCATCCGGTGGTGCCGCCCTTCATTTTCGGCCAACACCCAGATAGCAAGGAATTGGAACTACACATTGTCCTGTTTTCCCCGCCTTCGCGGGCGTAGTGGATCACAAAGCAGCCTTAGACACCCTGAGCGTCGTCACGCAGCAAGAAGTGGATGCTTTCATTGCACATCATCCACCATGATACCTCCCGAAGTACGAGATAAGGAAGGAGGAAAAAAAGCAGTTAAAGATTAGTAAACAGATCAGTTTTTTGGCCGAGCCAAGCGGCAAAGCCGAGCGAAAAGACAAAGTATTTTTTCAAAAGACCTATAGACACCTAAGCATCGCCTCGTCGTGAAAGGCTACGGGTAGGCGAGCTTGCTCGGGAATTGACGTGATGGGGCTTTACAATAGAATTAGATGATCTAAAGTTTCGCAAGTGATGGCACACCTGCATAATTTAACATAAAATAGGAATAAAAATAGCTTCAAAGTTTGCTCAACTTACAGACCTGTTGTCCCCGTTAATGTTTTAACATAAATATCCTAAGTGTTCATGTTTCGGCCACAAATATAATACAAAATCACAACATAACCAATATCCCACCGTGGATTTTTTTAGTTAAGGATAGCTAGACAAAAGCTAAAGTTTGCTAGACACTAATTTCGGGGACAACAGGTATATGGTTCCCAAAAAGAATAAGGGGGTGGCTTCCCCCCCCCCTACTAATTATACCAAATAGATGTCTCAGCGACCGAAGTCGGATAAAGGGTGTCGTCTGTGTAAGCAGAGTCACCGCGGTGTTGATACCAATCTTCATAGAGGTCGTCCTCATTGTTGACATTGTCTAACTCATACGCCTCTTCGTCATAATACTGCACGTTTTTCATATCGCAATCCCTCCTCTCAGGCCTTAGTCCCCGTCGGCCGTCTTTTATCAGTATTCAGATGTAGGGACACCATCCACAATCTTTTCATACGCAAATATCATGATTAATTTCCATCCGGACAAATTTTTTTGAACAAAAAATCAAAATTTAACACTTGTTAAACTATTGACTATCAAATATTTAAAAGTGTATATTTGACAATTATTCCTACAGGCGAAATCTTGGGTCAGACTTATAGGAAAAAATATGGATTAACATAAATTAACTAAAAATAAATAAAATCACTGTTTTTTGGTTTTTGTTTTGTCGCAGGTTGGCACAACTTGGTGTTAACTTTGCAACATCAAAAATAAATAACACTAAAAAGATTCTTATTATGACTACTATCAGCATCACTCGTGACAAGAAGCACATCGAAAGCAAGAGTTTAATGTGTTCCATCGCCGACCTGTTTTCGGCTGTGATGGAGGAGCAAATCACACCAAAACAGGCAAGACTGATCCTGAACGCCATTTTCGCCCTCATCGTCACGGTCTTCACCGTGGGTATGCCTCTCTGGTTTAATTTCCTTTCGTTCGCCTGGATGATCCACGCACTGTGGCTCTGTAAGAAGAACGGACTGGCCGAGGAGGAATAAACTGATGAAGGCGATATTTTGATTCCGGGAGGAATTTTGTGGACTATGAGAAACACAATTGAATGTATGTTTAGAATGAATGGATAGCGTATTTGTCCTTTCATATCGACTAGGGTTAATTCATTTATCTGGACATCCGACGATGCGAAATCGCCGGATGTTTTTTTTACAATCCGAAACTTTTTCGACCGTTTTCCTGCCGATTTATCATTAAAACACAAGAAAATACGGCTTTTTCTTTGATTATCCGTGAATTATTACTAATTTTGCAATCCGAAAACAAAAAGCAGTATGATTTTATCTACCATTATTATATCTATCAGCATTATTCTGGCACTACGACTTATATAGCTCGGAGTGAGAGAGGGTTGTTGCCGAGAAGTGGCAATAGGATGACTGAAAAACCTTTCTCATTCCGGGCGAATGAGGAAGGTTTTTTAGTGATTATTACATTATTTTTTTCGTTTTTTTTTAGAGTAATAAAACAACCAAATATGACAGACAGACTTTTTATTTTCGACACTACACTCAGAGACGGTGAGCAGGTGCCGGGATGCCAGCTCAACACCATCGAGAAAATTCAGGTGGCCAAGCAGCTCGAAGCTCTCGGGGTGGATGTGATTGAGGCGGGATTCCCTGTCTCAAGTCCGGGCGACTTCAATTCGGTCATTGAAATATCAAAGGCGGTCACCTGGCCAACCATCTGCGCACTCACACGGGCGGTGGAAAAAGATATCGACGTGGCGGTGGAGGCGCTGAAATTTGCCAAACATAAGCGTATTCATACCGGCATTGGCACTTCCGACTCTCACATCAAATATAAGTTCAACTCCAACCGTGAGGAAATCATCGAACGGGCGGTGGCTGCCGTGAAATATGCACGACGCTTTGTCGACGACGTGGAGTTCTATGCGGAGGATGCCGGACGTACCGACAACGAATACCTGGCACGGGTGATTGAAGCAGTGGTGAAAGCCGGCGCCACAGTGGTCAATATCCCTGACACTACCGGCTACTGCCTCCCTGCCGAATATGGCGAGAAAATCAAATATCTGTGCGACCATGTGGCAGGTATAGAAAACGCCATTATCTCCACCCACTGCCATAACGACCTGGGTATGGCCACTGCTAACACCATGAGCGGAATCCTCAACGGAGCGCGTCAGGTGGAGGTGACCATCAACGGAATCGGAGAGCGTGCCGGCAACACATCACTTGAGGAGGTGGCGATGATACTCAAATGCCACAAGCATATCGGTATTGAGACAAATATCAACACTACGAAGATATATCCGACGAGCCGTATGGTGTCGAGCCTGATGAATATGCCGGTTCAGCCTAACAAGGCCATCGTCGGAAAGAATGCTTTCGCTCATTCGAGTGGTATCCATCAGGACGGAGTGCTTAAAAACGTGCAGACCTATGAGATCATCAACCCCCACGATGTGGGTATCGACGACAACTCTATCGTGCTTACTGCGCGCAGCGGACGCGCGGCCCTGAAAAACCGTCTCAACATACTGGGAGTGAATCTGTCGCAGGAGAAACTCGACAAGGTGTACCAGGATTTTCTCAAGCTGGCGGACAAGAAGAAGGACATCAACGACGACGACATACTTATGCTTGCAGGGGCTGACCGATCAGAGAACCACCGTATCAAGATGGAATACCTGCAGGTGACCAGTGGCATCGGTGTGCAGTCGGTGGCAAGTCTCGGACTCAATATCGCTGGTGAGCATTTCGAACAGTGTGCCAGCGGAAACGGACCGGTCGATGCAGCCATCAAGGCGCTCAAGAAAATCATCAACCGACAGATGACTCTCAAGGAGTTCACCATACAAGCCATCAGCAAGGGCTCCGACGATGTGGGTAAGGTCCACATGCAAGTGGAGTACAACAACCAGATGTACTACGGATTTGGAGCCAACACCGACATCGTGGCGGCTAGTGTGGAAGCCTACATCGACTGTATCAATAAATTCAAACAGTTATAATTCCTCATTCCTAATTATATAATATGAACACATTATTCGATAAAATATGGGATGCACATGTGGTGCAAAACGTGGAAAACGGACCCACACAACTTTATATCGACCGCCTCTATTGTCATGAGGTGACTTCTCCACAGGCATTCGAAGGTATGCGGCGCAGAGGACTCCAATGTCTGCGCCCTGACCAGATTTTCTGTATGCCTGATCATAACACTCCTACACATGATCAGGACAAACCTATAGAGGACTCTGTGAGCAAGACTCAGGTGGACACGCTCGCGAAAAATGCCGAGGACTTCGGACTGAGCCACTTCGGTATGATGGACAAACGTAATGGTATCATCCATGTCGTGGGACCGGAACGTGGCCTCTCTCTGCCGGGAATGACCATCGTGTGTGGAGACTCACACACTTCCACACATGGGGCAATGGGAGCGGTGGCATTCGGAATCGGCACGTCCGAAGTCGAAATGGTGCTGGCTTCACAGTGCATCCTACAGCAAAAACCCAAGTCCATGCGAATCAATATCGAAGGACAGCTCAAGTGGGGGGTGACGGCGAAGGACGTGGCGCTCTACCTCATGTCCAAAATCACAACCAGCGGAGCTACCGGCTATTTCGTGGAGTACGCGGGACCGGTGGTGCGGAACCTCTCCATGGAGGGACGGCTCACTCTCTGCAACCTCTCTATCGAGATGGGGGCAAGAGGCGGATTCATCGCTCCTGATGAGAAAACGTTCGCCTATATCAAAGGTCGTGAGTATGCGCCGAAGGGTGAAGACTGGGAGAAGGCTGTGGAATACTGGAAAACACTCAAGAGCGGTGATGATGCGGTGTTCGACAAAGAAATCAACTTCCAGGCTGAGGATATCGAGCCGATGGTGACCTATGGAACCAACCCGGGAATGGGTATGGGTGTCAACGACACAATACCGACGGCTGACACCATCGACGAGGCCGGCAGGGAATCATTCGTCAAGTCGCTCGACTATATGGGATTCCAGCCGGGTGAGAGACTCGTTGGAAAGAAAGTTGACTATGTGTTCCTGGGGGCATGTACCAACGGACGTATCGAAGACTTCCGTATGTTCACACATCTTGTGAAAGGCAAGAAGAAAGCGGAGAACGTGACGGCATGGCTTGTTCCGGGATCCTGGATGGTGAGAAAGCAGATTCACGACGAAGGACTCGACCGGGTGCTCGAGGCTGCGGGGTTTGAAATCCGTCAGCCGGGATGCTCTGCCTGTCTGGCTATGAACGATGATAAGATTCCGGCGGGAAAACTCTCTGTCTCGACGTCGAACCGCAATTTTGAAGGACGTCAGGGACCAGGCGCGCGTACGGTGCTCGCGTCTCCGCTTGTGGCGGCGGCGGCGGCTGTTACAGGTGTCATCACCGACCCGCGACTGATCATGAAAGAAAACCAAAACTAATTCATCTTTTCAAATTATGAAACAGAAATTCAATATCATACAATCCACATGTGTGCCTTTGCCTCTTGAGAATATCGACACCGACCAGATTATCCCGGCTCGTTTCCTCAAGGCTACCACTCGAGATGAGAAATTCTTCGGCGACAACCTCTTCCGCGACTGGCGTTACGACAAGGACGGTAATCCGAAAGCGGACTTTGTGCTCAACAACCCTGTCTATGGGGGTGAAATCCTTGTGGCAGGGAAGAACTTCGGCAGCGGGTCAAGCCGTGAGCATGCGGCATGGGCTATAGCCGGATATGGATTTAGAGTGGTCATATCATCTTTCTTCGCTGACATCCACAAGAATAACGAACTGAACAACTTCGTACTTCCGGTGGTGGTGAGCGAGCAGTTCCTCGCAGAGCTTTTCGAAACCATCAGTAAGAACCCGAAGGCGGAAGTGAGAGTGGACGTGCCGAATCAGACGCTCATCAATCTCACTACCGGACGTCAGGAGACGTTCGAAATCAACGGTTATAAAAAGTACTGTCTGATGAACGCTCTCGACGATATCGACTTCCTTCTTGAAAACAAGGACAAGATTGAAGCCTACGAACAGAAACATTCATGTTGATAAGACAAACGTCTTTTCATCCTTTAACTCCTTCACCCGCTTTGCCCTCTTGAAATCACTATGGTAAGAAAGATTGAAATCATGGATACAACGCTCCGCGACGGCGAACAGACCAGCGGAGTGTCCTTCGTGCCACACGAGAAACTAAGTATCGCCCGCCTGCTGCTGCGCGATGTTAATGTCGACCGCATCGAAGTGGCGTCAGCGCGTGTGTCCGACGGCGAGAAAGAAGCGGTCACGGCCATTTGCCGATGGGCGCGTCAGGCCGACAGGCTGCAGAGTGTGGAGGTGCTCGGATTTGTCGACGGACATACGTCTGTCGACTGGATCGACGAGTGCGGATGCCGCACGATGAATCTGTTATGCAAGGGCTCCGAGCGTCATCTTACCTATCAGCTGAAGAAGTCGCTGGAGGAACATGTGGACGATATCCGGCAGACGGTGGCGTACGCATCCGGCAAAGGCATCAGCGTCAACCTGTATCTTGAGGACTGGAGCAACGGGATGAAGGATTCACCCGACTATGTACACCAGCTGGTGAGCCGACTTAAAGATATTGATATACAGCGTTTTATGCTACCCGACACACTCGGCGTGCTCAATCCGCGGAATGTCGCTGATTTCATATCCCGGATGGTGGAGTGGTTTCCTCAGCTCCGTTTTGATTTCCATGCACACAACGACTATGACCTGGCGGTGGCCAATGCGCTGGCAGCAGTCTATAGCGGATGTACTGGTGTGCACACGTCCATCAACGGCCTTGGAGAAAGGGCAGGCAACGCACCGCTTTCCAGTGTGCAGGCTGCTTTGAAAGACCATCTGAATATCCAGACGAGCGTGAATGAGACGGCGCTGAACTCCGCGGCCAAGATTGTGGAGGGATTCAGTGGCATCGCTGTACCTCCGAACAAACCGATTGTGGGTGAGAGCGTGTTTACCCAGGTGGCTGGCGTACATGCCGACGGCGACAAGAAAAACAACCTCTATTGCAATGACCTGCTGCCGGAGCGTTTCGGCCGCAAACGGGAGTATGCGCTGGGTAAAAACAGCGGGAAGGCCAATATCCTCAAGAACCTGGAGGAACTGGGGCTGGAGCTGTCTCCTGAGCAGACAAAGCGCGTGACGGACCGTATTATCGAGCTGGGCGACAAAAAGCAGATAATCACTCAGGAGGACCTTCCTTATATCGTCAACGATGTGCTTAAGCACAATGCACCCGAGGACCGCGTGAAGCTCCTCAGCTATATGGTTTCCACTGCCTACGGACTCAAGCCGATGGCGTCGGTGAAGATGGAAATCAATGGCGAGATCTACGAGGAGAGCGCTATGGGAGACGGTATGTACGACGCCTTCATCCATGCCGTAAGACATATCTACCGTGACAAACTGCAAAGAAAATTCCCTTGGCTCACCAACTATGCGGTGAGCATACCACCTGGAGGACGCACCGACGCACTCGTGCAGACAAGCATCTCGTGGACTTTCAACGAGAAGGCTTACCGCACACGGGCACTCGATGCCGACCAGACGGAAGCAGCCATCAAAGCCACCATCAAGATGCTCAATATCCTGGAGGATGAAAATAACTAAAATCAGAAGAAGCCGACGTATTCCCTTCGGCGATTATGCCGCAATTAACCTCTTCGGCGTGATTGTGGCGAAGAAGGGTGTGCGCATGAAAGGAACGGACATCAACCACGAACTGATACACTCGCGCCAGCAGGTGGAGATGCTGTGGATTTTCTTCTATCTGTGGTATGGAGTGGAATGGCTCATCAAACTGATGATCTACCGCCGCTCTCATTTGGCCTACCATAATATTTCCTTCGAGAGGGAAGCCTATCAGAATCAGCACGACCTACGCTACCTTCGCAACAGGCGCCCATTCGCCTTCATCCATTATCTTCGGCAATAAGTCATTCTTCATTTAATTTGAGCCCTTCACTTAGCAAAAACACACGCCTTTACTTACAAATCTTCTTTTTCACGAAAAAAATCTTTTATTATTATTGTGCCTTTTCGTTTATATTGCTATATTTGCATTAACAATCAAAAAATGCAATCTTAAATCGCATATTCCATCAATCTGACATTTATTTAATCTAATAATAACTGAACATTATGGCTTTTTTAACAGACGAAAAATTAGTGATTGTGGGAGCTGCCGGTATGATTGGCTCCAACATGGTACAGACTGCCCTTATGATGGGTTTGACAAGCAACATCTGCCTTTATGATGTGTTCTCTCCGGAAGGCGTGGCTGAGGAAATGCGCCAGAGTGGATTCGGCGATGTGAACATCGTTGCCACAACTGACGCCGCTGAGGCATACAAGGATGCGAAGTATATCATCTCTTCTGGTGGTGCACCACGTAAGGAAGGCATGACTCGTGAGGACCTCCTTGCCGGCAACTGCAAGATTGCAGAGGAACTGGGTAAGAACATCAAGACTTATTGCCCTGACGTGAAGCACGTGGTGATTATCTTCAACCCTGCCGACCTCACAGGTCTGGTGACTCTCCTCTATTCAGGACTGAAACCAGGTCAGGTGACCACACTGGCTGGTCTTGACTCAACACGTCTGCAGAGCGCTCTGGCAAAGAAATTCAATGTGATGCAGAGCAAGGTGACCGGCTGTGCTACTTATGGCGGTCACGGCGAGCAGATGGCAGTGTTCGGAAGCAACGTGAAGATTGACGGAACTCCGCTGACAGAGCTCGTGGGCACCGAACAGTTCCCTGAGAGTGAGTGGGAAGAGATGAAGACGGCTGTCACTAAGGGGGGCGCCGCCATCATCAAGCTTCGCGGACGTAGCTCCTTCCAGAGCCCTTCTTACCTCTCTGTTGAGATGATCCGCTCAGTCATGGGTGGCGAGCCGTTCAAGTATCCTGCGGGAACCTACGTGAAGAACGACAAGTACGACCACATCATGATGGCAATGGACACCACGCTCGACACCAACGGATGCACATACAAGATGCCGGTGGGCACTCCTGAGGAACTTGCCAAGCTGGATGCCAGCTATGAGCATCTCTGCAAGATGCGCGACGAGCTTGTGACGCTCAACATCGTACCGTCTCTCGACAAATGGAGCGAGATAAACCCGAACCTCTAATCACTGAATCCTACGACACTCCGCTCCAATCTCAGGAACGGAGTGACTTCTTATTGATGGAATCTAATTGTTGTTATTCTTATAATCTTTTAATTAATAAAACGTAAGGCTCATCGTCCGGATGGTTTCCACGTAGGGGGCTCCCTCCCTTTGGGGGAGGGCGGGGGGAGAGGCTTCTTTTCTATTCATTATGTCACTATCAGCTTGGGTCATCTGGGTTATTGTAGCCCTGTTCTTTTTCATCTTAGAGATTTTCACGGCAGGATTTGCCGTAGCTTGTTTCTCCATCGGTGCCATTGCCGCTGCCATCGTGGCTGCTATCGGTGGTAACCTGGCGTGGCAACTCGTCATCTTCTCTGTCTTCAGCTTCCTCTCGTTCATAACGGTGCGGCCTTTTGTGCTTAAACATTTCTACAACAGCGATGAGGCGCAACGAAAATCAAACGCTGATGCGCTAATCGGACGCAAGGCCAGAGTGACAGAGGAAATCAATACGGCTGAAGGAAAAGGGAGGGTGGCAGTTGATGGCGACGACTGGAAAGCTGTCACCACTACACCTGACATCATTCCTGTGGGTGAATATGTCACGATTGTCAGCCGGGATAGTATCATCCTCACTGTAAAACGTTAAACAGTCGGAATGATAGTTTTCATCCCTTATCTCTTATTTATCATTAAAAATTATACTATGGACGGAATTGTAATTTTCGGAATATTGGCGTTAATTGTCATTATTTTTGTAGTGAAAGGCTTTAATATAGTGAAGCACTCCGAGACAATGGTGGTGGAGCGGCTCGGTAAATACCACCGTACGCTCCCGTCGGGTATCAATATCATTTGGCCTGTGTTCGAACAGGCTCGTGCCATCGACACACGCTACGTGGGCACCACCATGGACGGACGACTCGTCGTTCGCTACTCACAACGGCGCCGTATCGACCTGCGTGAGCAAGTGTTCGACTTCCCGAAGCAGAACGTGATCACCAAGGATAACGTGACAACTACCATCAACGCACTGCTCTACTATCAGATAGTGGATCCTTTCAAGGCTGTCTATGAGATCGACAACCTGCCGCTGGCTATCGAAAAACTGGCACAGACCACACTCCGTAACGTAATCGGTGAGCTCGAACTCGATGAGACGCTCACTTCACGCGATACCATCAACTCCAAACTGCGTCTCGTGCTCGACGACGCCACCAACAAATGGGGCGTGAAAGTCAACCGTGTGGAGCTGCAGGATATCACACCGCCGGATTCTGTCCGCTACTCTATGGAGCAGCAGATGCAGGCTGAGCGTGAACGTCGTGCGCAGGTGACCAAGGCCAACGGTGATAAGGAGGCGGCTGTGCTTACATCTGAGGGTCAGAAGATCGCTGCCATCAATAAGGCTGAGGCGGAGAAACAGAAGAAGATTCTGGAAGCCCAGGGTGTCGCAGAGGCAAAAGTGCTGCAGGCCAACGCTGAGGCTGAGGCAATCGCCAAGGTGGCAGAGGCAATCAAAGATGCCAAGATGTCGCCGGCACAATATCTCCTGGCCGATAAATATATCGCCACATTGCGCGATATCTCCAGCGGACAGGGCAACAAGACAGTCTATCTCCCGTATGAGGCAACCACGGCTCTCTCGTCTATCGGTTCCATCAAGGACATATTTGAACAGAAGTAATGCACTTTTCACATAAAACTTTTTGTCAATCAAAAAAAATGTCGTAACTTTGCATCCGCTTTGGCGAAGCCTCTGCCGTGGACGTTGAGATGACAGCGTCAAACAGAGTGACCGGGAATGCTTCGTCTTACTTAACACAATTAAAAAAATCACACAATGGATTTAATGAAAGTGGCTGAGGAAGCGTTTGCGACTGGCAAAGAGTTTCCTAAATTCAAAGCTGGTGACACCATCACCGTGGCTTACAAAATCATCGAGGGTTCAAAAGAGCGTATCCAGCTCTACCGTGGTGTCGTAATCAAGATTAACGGACATGGCGACAAGAAGCGTTTCACTGTTCGTAAGATGTCAGGTACTGTAGGTGTGGAGCGTATCTTCCCTATCGAATCACCGAACATCGACTCTATCGTGGTCAACAAGGTTGGTAAGGTTCGCCGTGCTAAGCTCTACTATCTGCGTAAACTCACAGGTAAGAAAGCACGTATCAAGGAGAAACTCTCAGGAAGAAAGAAGGAGGATTAATCTCCATTTCTCTCAAAATCATAAATCATCCGTCAACTTCGGTTGGCGGATGATTTTTGTAAATATAATCTCAAACAAATTTAAAAATACCAAAAACAAAACGCTTTTTTTGAATTATAAATATTATTTCGTAATTTTGCTGAAAATTTCAAAATACGTATTTATGGGAAAATTAGTGATCAATTCCTATGATGAGTTCGCAGCTCATCTGGGAGAGCAATTGGGCGTAAGCGAATGGCTGCTGGTGGACCAGGAGCGTATCAACAAATTTGCTGAGGCCACGCTCGACTATCAGTGGATTCACGTGGACGTGGAGCGCGCGAAAGTGGAGAGTCCGTATAAGTCAACTATTGCACACGGATACCTCACACTGTCCCTCCTGCCTTATATGTGGGACCAGATTATCGAGGTGAACAACCTGAAGATGATGGTGAACTACGGAATGGACAAAATGAAATTTGGACAGCCGGTCATTACAGGCAGCAAGGTGAGGCTGGTCACTGTCCTGCAGTCGATTGTCAATCTTCGTGGCACCTGTAAGGCTGAAATCAAGTTTACCATCGAGATAGAGGGCGCTAAGAAACCGGCGCTCGACGGTGTGGCTACCTTCCTCTATTTCTTTAACAACTAAGCGTGAATACTGGAATCATATCGCATATGGGCCAAACCTGTGGTTTGGCTCTAATTCTTTTTTTATGTCATGCCGTTGGCATGGCACAGGTTGTTGCGACAGATTCCACACTCGTTCCTGCTGATACCATCATCACACAGACTACTGACTCCGTTGTGGGGATGGAGGGCGTTTTTAATGCCATCGACAAGATTATCGACCGGGTTCCTGTCATCGAGCAGATAATCGCTGACTCACTGTCCACCGAAAAGCAGGAGTTCGGCGATATGAGCAAGCGAAAACAGCTGAAACAGCTGAAGAAGTTCTTCTCCGACCAGTTCACGGAGTGGAACAATATCGACACTACATATATCACCCCCCAGCTCTATGATTACGCCCTGATGCTGCAGACCACCACCTCCTTTGAGAATTTCACCCTCAAAGGGGCAGAGGGTGACAAACAGACCCTTCAGTTTTCACCGAAGCCGGGTTTCCGCCTCGGTGGCTATTTCGGATGGCGCTGGATCTTCTGGGGATATAATGTCGATCTCAACGGACTTATCGGCGAAAAAAAGGATAACAAGAAGAAACTGTCCTTCGACTTCAGTTTCTATACGTCCAAAGTAGGAGTCGATCTCTACTACCGGCGTACGGGCAACGACTTTAAAATCACCAATCTGAATTCCATCTTCAACGAGGAGACGCCACGGCCCGAAGGACTGTCGGACAACTTCAACGCCCTTGACCTCAACACACGTGGATTCAACGTCTATTACATCTTCAACCACCGGCGGTTCTCCTATCCGGCTGCTTTTTCACAGAGCACCATGCAACGGCGGTCGGCCGGCGCCTTCAAACTCGGCTTCTCTTTCACCCATCATAAGGTGAAGATGAACATTGACAAGATTGACGACAACCTGATTCATTACATCCAGCCGTCGCTACTTTTCAACACCGTGAAATACAACGACTATTCGGTGAACTTCGGATATGCCTATAACTGGGTCTTTGCCAAGAACTGGCTCTTCAGCATATCTCTCTCCCCGGGTCTGGCCTACAACGTGGCATATTATAATGCTGACAATATCGCTTCAGGTTCTACAACAGAGAAGGATACGGATTTCCGCCATTTCAGCTTCGACAAACTCAATATCGACTTCATCACACGGATGGGGCTGGTCTTCAACGACAACAAACATTTCTTCGGAATGTCTTTCCGTTTCCATTCTTTCGACTACCGCAACCGGCAGATCAATATGAACAACTCCTTCGGCTATCTCCATTTCTATGCCGGCTTCAATTTCAAGAAACGCAAAGGTATGTGGTGAACCATGATAACATCCTACACTTTTCACTTTTCACTTTCCCTTAAATTAGAGTTTTCGTTTTAGTTTTCGTTAAAAATGCATATCATCACAAAATGGACTAAAATGGACCAGTCTGTTTTGCTTCATTTTTGTTACTTTTGCAGAAAATAATCAGAGCGACTGTCTTTTTGAATACCGATACACCCCCTTTGATGCATCGGAGAGAAATATGAATATGCGAAAGATGAGTCGCTTTTTCTTGTTGAAGTGCGGAAATATTGTGCGACTGTGGTGAGGATACCGGAAATAATCTGTATCTTTGCTTAAAATAGTAATCATAACAATAATAAATATGAGAAAGATTTCTTTTCTGATTATGGCGTTGTTGCTCGCCATGCCGGCTGAGGCTAAGGGCCGTGTGCCGAAAGACAAGGCCTTGAAAGGCTATGTGATGGTGTATCATAAGGATGCGGACCACGGACTGCACATGGCATACAGCTGGGACGGCTATGTGTGGACCGCGCTCAACGACGACAAGCCAATCATGGGTGGCGACACCATCGCTGAGCAGCACGGCATACGCGACCCGTATATCTTCCGCAGCCCCGACGGAGGATTCTGTGTGGCAATGACAGACTTGCATGTGTTTGGAAAGCGAGCCGGATTCCGTACCACACAGTGGGAGCGTCCTCAGGAATACGAATGGGGCAACAACCGTGGACTGGTTCTCCTCAAATCGTTCGACATGATTCATTGGAAACGTACTAACCTCGATTTTACCAAGCTGACTGCTTCCGACCCTCTGATGCCGGACTGGAAACATGCAGGCTGTGTGTGGGCGCCAGAGATGGTGTACGATGAGGAGGTCGGACACATCATGATGCATTTCACCACACGTAACCATGGCGGACCGAACATGATCTATTACGTGTATATGAACGATGACTTCGACACGATCATCAGCGACCCGAAACCGTTGTTTACAGCCCCGCTGAAAGAAGACGGGATGCCAAGTTATAACATTATAGACTCCGATATTATTAAGGTGGGTGACACATGTCACCTGTTCTATGTGTCACACCAGAAAGGGGCGACAGTGAAGCACGCCACCTCGAAGAGCGTAACCGGTCCGTTTGTGATGGACGAACTCTATAACGACGGAGAAAAACAGGGACATGAGGCGCCGAATATATGGAAACGCATACACGAGGACAGTTGGACACTGATGTTCGACAATTATAGCCGCCGTCCGCATAATTTCGGTTTTGTCACCACGGAAGACTTCCGTAACTTTAAGATGATCGGCTATTTTGATGACCCGACAAGTCCCATGAAGCGTACCAACTTCTCAGAACAGAAACACGGAGCTGTCATATCGGTCACAAAGAATGAGCTCAAACGGCTCATCAAGGCCTGGCAGTAAGCGTCCTCCTGAAAAATTAGGAATATATGGTTTATCTGCTTAGGCATGGAGAGACAGAAGAGAACGTGCGGCATATCCTGCAAGGACACATGCAGGGCACGTTGAATGCGCTTGGCAAAAGCCAGGCCAGGGATGCAGCCCGGACTGTAGGGATATTGGATATTGATACGGTGTTGTGCAGCGATCTGAAACGCTGCACCGACACCTATGAGATACTTCGGCGGGAGCTGCCCGGTCTGCCTGAGATGACCACCACCACGCTACTGAGGGAGCGGGGATGGGGGAGTGCCACAGGTATGGTGGCGGACGGGGTCACACGTATCGTTATTCCCGATGACGCGGAGAGCGTGTCTGCCATGAAAGCAAGGGCGCGTATATTTATTGATTTCGTGAAAAACACTTATCCCGGGCGGAATGTGCTGGCCATCAGCCATGGTCTTTTTTGTCGCGTAATTCAGGCGGTGCTCTATGATAAAGAGGTGGCTGATATACAGCCGATGAAGAACGGAGAGGTGCGTGCTATATCGCTCCCATGAGCAGCGCTATCACCACATAGCGCATGAACTTGCTGAACGTGGTGGTCGCGGTGGCCAACCACACATTACACCGCATCAGTCCCATTGCGATGGCGATGACAGAGCCTATGAACGGCAGAAATGTGACCAACCCCATCCAGCCGCCATATTTCTGCGCCCACACTTTTGCTTTGTCCAGCTTTTCCGGATTCGTATGAAACCACCGGCTGATACGGTCCATATCTCCCAATGTGCCGACATAATAATTGAACATCGTACCTAGGATATTGCCGACGGATGCACTGACCACGGTGGCCCACGGGTCGATGTCGGTGGTGGCGAATAAGGCAATCATCACCGCTTCAGAACTGAACGGTAAGAACGAACCGGCGACAAAGGCACAAACAAACATGCCTATCATGCCATAATCGATAAAAAACTGGTTGATTGCCTCCATAACGAATTGCTTAATGTACGAACGTGGCGATGAGCATCAACAATAGTACCACAGACAAGGTGATGTCGGGAATCCGTCCTTTCGCGTTGGAGCAGAAGTTGCCGAAAAGGATGGCTGCATTGACCATACAGAGCGGAATCACAAAGCGGTACAACTGTGGCTCAATCCAGAGAAAGAGGAACGCTGAAGCTCCTTGCAGACAAATCACATAGTAGTTGATACGTGTGCGACTGCGGTTCTGATGGATACTCATGAAGAAATGAACCGCTCCAACAGTGAATACCAGCAGCACAATCCAGAATACCCACAGCTCTTTGGCTCCCAGGATGCCGAACCCGCCATCACCGAACGATGTCATCTGGCTCAGATGGCGGGAAAAGCTGTCACCGCCTGTGAGCAGGCTGATGCCTTTCCAGAACCAATAGGGCGCCATCAGTCCGAGCGCCGCTGCGACAATGCTCTTGAGGCTTGATGCTCTGAGGATGACGAATGAGGCCAGCAGAACCGGCAGGAACCAGACCAGCTGGGCGCATACCAGAGATGCTACACCCAGGGCCAGACTGGCTGTAAACGACTTTACGGGAGCTGTGCGCGACTGGTAGGCGTCGAGCATCACCATATAGCCGGCCAGATAGCATAACATCACCAGATGGGCTGGCTGAATCGGATGCAGGAACATCGATATGGCGATGAGCAACAAGAAGGTCGTCGTGATGGTACGGTCACTGTTGCTCAGCAGGGTAAAACGTGTGTTCAGCTCAGCTATCATATAGATGGCAAGCGCACAGACAATCATGCCGAGGAGCGAGTCGAAGAAAGGGGTCAGCAACACAGGATAGACGGCCTTTCCTCCTATCCCCAGCCAACAGTTCAGAATCCACGTGATGAGCGTGAATCCCAATGCCACTGGCCATGAAAGCCGGTTTTTAGCATAGGTGTTCAGCATGACTGTTTATAAATCTGCGCCGATGTCGCTGCGGAAATAACGTTTCTCAAACTGTATCTTCTGAGCCTCGGCGAATGACTTGGCGAGCGCTTCCGACTTGTCGCTGCCGTATGAGCTGACTGCAATCACACGGCCGCCGGCGGTCACCACCTGATTGTCCTTCTGTGCTGTGCCGGCATGAAACACGATGGAGCCGTCCACCTGGTCAATACCACTGATCGGGTATCCTTTCTCGTAGTGCTCCGGATAGCCTCCCGACACGAGCATCACACATACCGCGGCGCGTGGATCGACTTCCAGGGATTTGGCGCCCAATGTGCCGGTTGCGACTCCATCAAAGAGGTCGATAATATCACTCTTCAGACGCAGCATCACGGTCTCTGTCTCCGGATCGCCCATACGCACATTGTATTCAATCACCATCGGATCACCTGCCTTGGCACATGAATAATCTCTGTCCACACGTATCAGGCCGAGGAAGATAAAACCTTTATAATCAACATTTTCAGCGGACAGCCCCGCTACGGTTGGGCGGATAATGCGGTCTTCCACTTTCTTCATGAATTCCGCATCGGCAAAAGGCACCGGCGACACGCTGCCCATACCACCGGTGTTCAGACCTGTGTCGTGCTCTCCTATTCGTTTGTAGTCTTTAGCTTCTGGCAGAATCTTATAGTCCTTTCCGTCGGTTATAACGAACACGCTGCATTCGATACCACTCAAGAACTCTTCAATCACCACTTTCGCGCTGGCATTGCCGAACATACCGTCGAGCATCTGAGCCAACTCCTTCTTAGCCTCATCCAGCGTGTCCAGAATCAGTACGCCCTTGCCGGCACACAGTCCGTCGGCTTTCAGGACGTAAGGGGGATTCAGGGTCTCAAGAAAACGATAACCCTCCTCCAGCGTGTCGGCACTGAAGGAGCGGTAGGCGGCCGTCGGGATGCCGTGACGTTGCATAAAGCCCTTGGCAAACTCTTTGGAACCCTCCAGGACGGCTCCAGCTTTGGACGGACCGATCACTGGGATGCTCTTCAAGGACTCGTCGGCTTTGAAGAAATCATAAACTCCGTTCACCAGAGGATCTTCCGGACCGACCACCACCATGTCAATTCCCTCGTTGAGCACGAACTGGCGGATACCTTCGAAATCACCCACTTTGATGGACACATTCTCAGAGGGAGCAAAAAGATGCTCGCCCACCTTGTCGTTGGCGGCAATGTCTGAGGTACCGGCATTTCCCGGGGCTATATAAAGTTTTTCCACTCTCTTACTCTGGCAGATCTTCCATGCGAGCGCATGCTCACGTCCGCCGCTTCCAAGCAATAATATTTTCATAACTATAGGTGCGATTTACAGATACTCTAATACATTATCATGCAAAGATAGTGTTTTTTACGGGCATTTTCAGGCTGTTAACCAATTTTAAATAGGTAATTTTTAATTTTTAATGAAATATGTGTAAATTTGCAACGTCAAACAGAAAGGATTATGAGAATTTTAATTTTGAACGGGCCGAATCTCAACTTGTTGGGTAAGCGTGAGCCGGGTGTTTACGGAGCACGCAGTTTCGACGACTACTACCAGGAGCTGAGGAAACGCTACCAGGACGTGGAGCTGGAGTATTTCCAGTCGAACGTGGAAGGTGAGCTGATCAACAAGTTACACGAGTGCGGCTTCGACCGGGACGGTATCGTGCTGAATGCCGGTGCGTACACCCACACGAGCGTGGCCCTGCAGGATGCTATCCGAGCCATTACCACGCCTGTGGTGGAGGTGCATATCAGCAATGTCCACCAGCGTGAGGAGTTCCGTCATCATTCATTGATCTCATGTGCATGCAAGGGGGTAATCTGTGGATTTGGACTCGACTCCTACCGCCTGGCTGTCGAGGCTCTCATGGCATGAACATTGAGATGATGCGGTTTTCAGAAAACGATGAGGGATGACTAACGGAGAACTTCTTGAGCAGTACATACTCGAACACATAGACCCGGAGGACGATTATCTCCACCGGCTCTACCGCGCCACAAACCTCCACCTGCTCTACGGTAGGATGGCGAGCGGGCATCTGCAGGGACGTCTGTTGAAGATGCTCGTGACGATGATACGTCCGATGCGAATACTGGAAATCGGTACCTACAGCGGCTATTCCGCACTCTGCCTGGCTGAAGGGTTGCCTGAAGGCGGATTATTGCATACGGTGGAGGTGAACGACGAACAGGAGGATTTCACCAGGCCGTGGTTTGAGAACTCAGCGTATGCCGACCGTATTCGGTTCCATATCGGAGATGCCATGGAGGTGGTGCCTGCACTCGGCGAACGGTTCGATTTGGTGTTCATCGATGCCGACAAACGTAAATACTCCGACTATTATGAGATGGTGATGAACTGTCTCAACCCCGGTGGCTATATCATTGCTGACAACACGCTTTGGGACGGCCATGTGGTGGAGAATCCGCCGTCGCGCGATTCCCAGACAAGGGGTATTATGGCGTTTAATGACCTCGTCGCTGCCGACCAGCGGGTGGAGAAAGTGATCATCCCGCTGCGTGACGGACTGACAGTCATCAGAAAAATAGTTTAAAGTTTAAATGGTTTAATGTTTAAAGTTTTGAGATATTGGAAACAACAAGACAAAATAAAATCGCGCGTCTGATACAGAAGGACCTGAGTAATATCTTCCAGGCACAGACGCGTCAGACCAGGGGCATTCTTGTGAGCGTAAGCGTAGTGAGAATCAGCCCCGACCTGAGTGTGGCAAAAGCCTATCTCAGTATCTTCCCTTCAGAAAAGGCTCAGGACATACTGAAGAACATCAACGACAATGCATCCCAAATCCGCTATGAGATGGGTAAGCTGCAGCGTCATCAACTCCGCATCATCCCGGAGCTGAAATTCTTCCTCGACGACTCGCTCGACTACCTGGAGAATATCGACCGTCTCCTGGCGTCGTCAGAAAAGCAGGAATAAGTGTTGTTAATGTCCCGTGTGAATCGTATTTAACAAGTTCAGAAAGTCAAATTTCAAGATTCCCAGGTTTTGGATTTCCCTTTCCATATAGCCAAACGCTACATCTTCTCTAAGAAGTCGCACCATTCCATCAACATCATATCCGCTATATCGGTGTTGGGAATCGCTGTTGCCACTGCCGCGATGGTGTGCATCCTTTCGGTGTTCAACGGCTTCGAAGGAATGGTGGCGGATCTCTTCACTGCATTCGACCCTGAGCTGAAGGTGATGGCGAAGGAAGGAAAGTATTTCAGTCCTGACACTGTGGCCGAACAGATCCGAAAGAACGAAGGGGTGGTGGAGGTGACTTCTGTCGTTGAGGATAAAGCCCTTGCTACCACCCGGATGGGACAGGCGATGGTGACGGTGAAAGGTGTGGACGATTCTTTCGAAGGTCGTACGGACTTCCAGCAGATTCTTGTGGGTGACGGTAATTTCAAGCTTCATGCCGTGGACCTCCACTATGGCGTGTTTGGTGTGAATGTGCTGACGAGGCTGGGTGTGAATATCGATTTTCAGGAGCCGATAGAGCTCTATGCTCCGAAGAAAGGAGAAAGGATCAACATCTCCAATCCGATGGGGGATTTCCGAAGCGATGAGCTCTATTCGCCTGAAGTGGCTTTCATGGTGATGCAGGCCAAATACGACTCTCACTATGTGGTCACCTCAATTGACTTTGCCCGCCGGCTGTTCGACAAGGACAGTCTGGTCACTTCACTGGAGGTGGCGCTTGCCGACCCTGAAGAGGCAGACCATGTGAAGAAAGAACTGAAAAAGACCTTGGGTACCGGCTTTGAGGTGCTCGACCGCTATGAGCAGCAGGAAGATACGTTTAAAATTATGGAGGTGGAGAAATTTGTGTCATACTTGTTTCTCACTTTCATTCTCCTGATTGCGAGTTTCAACGTGATCAGCTCTTTGTCGATGCTGATAATTGACAAGCGCGATGATATACGGACGCTCCACAATCTGGGGGCGTCAAACAAGGATATCTCACGGATTTTCATGCTGGAAGGATGGCTCGCGTCTCTTATAGGAACGATTGCGGGCATCGTCATCGGTGTTACCCTGTGTCTTATTCAGCAACATTACGGACTTCTGAAATTCGGCAGTTCCGCAGGCAGCTATATTGTCGATAGCTATCCGGTGATGGTGAAAGTCACTGACATGATTCTTGTGTTCGTCACTGTGATGGTGATCGGGATGCTTTCAGTGTGGTATCCGGTCAGCCATTTCAGTAAAAAACAGTTGACATCAGAGAGTTGATGGAAAATTGAAAAAACAAAATCCCATGCATCCTAAAATACAACATAACATGAAGAAACTGATTGCCATATTGTTAGTCTTTCTGCCACTGGTGGCTGATGCCCAGCATATTGATTTTCAGTTGGGTCGCATAGAATACGACCAGACACAAATTGATTTTGTGAATGGTCAAAGCAAAATCGGCCTGCGCCTGGTCATTCCCGCCAGGACGTTCGACCGCTCTGCCTTTGCGGAACTCAGACCTGTGTTCAGATGGGGTGGAAAATCACAGGCTGGACAGTCTGTGATTTTGCAGGGTGAACGTGGTCAGGGATACGGACGCGTTGTGAGCTTCAAAAACGGCATCACTATCGATATGCCGATTGAGCTGAGCTATGAGAATGGTATGGAGGAGGGTGCATTGTATGTGGACTACTCTCAGAAACGTGGCGGATTGGGAAACAAGTACAAATCGGTGCGGCTGCCAATCCATATCGACCAGACTCCCTATCTGGTGTTCGAGACGGTAAAAGACGCCAATTTCTATTGGTTCAGTGGTATTCAGACGGGAGACGCACACAACGATGCGTTGATTGAGCGTGCCGACAACTCTGAGGACGATCTGGAACGTATGGGAATGACCGATCAGGTGCTGATGTCCTGTCCGGCGAACTTTATGCTGCACAATAATCTTGCTATCTGCTACCTGCGACGCGACAACCATGAGCTGGCGATGAGAGAGTTTCAGAAAGCCATCGCGCTCAATCCTGAGTCGAAGGAAGTGGCTGCCAACCTGAGCCTGCTGTGTCTGCTCGACAAGAAAGTGACAGACGCGCATCTCTATATGGCCATGGCTAAGGACGCCCCTACCTACAATGAGGTATATGGCAATATCGCCATTCTGGAGGGCAGGGCAGCGCGTGCCACCGGATTGATGGCCGGACTGACCACCAACAGCGCCATCCTTGCACATATCATCAATCAGGAATACAAAACGGCCAATGAGCTGCTGGAGAAGAAGGGGGACAAAGATGGAATGACATACTATCTTCAGGCCATTCTCGGCCACCGCACCGACAATGAGCCGATGTTGGTGGAGGGGTTGCGCTATCTGCGTGCCAAAGACTCCCGTCTGTATATCAAAGCGAGCAAAAGTAAGGAGTTTGAAGGCTGCAGACATCTGTTTAAAGGAATCTGAGTACAATAGGGAAGAGAAATTAGGAATGAGGCGCTTATCTGCATACTGCTGTCTGCTACTGGCTGTTCTCACAGCTTGTGGCCCAAGAGGAAAGCATTTCAAGATTGAAGGAAAGTTCAAAGACCTTCAACTGGGGGAGGTGTATATTTACAACCAGAGTGATGAACATGCGCGGTTCGACACCCTGCGTATCAAAAACAGGTCGTTTATGTATGAAGGAATGGCAGAAGAGCCTACCCCTTATATCCTGGTGTTCCAAAATGCCATGGAGCAGGTCATCTTTGTGGATGGTGGAAAGACGCTTGAATATTCGGCCTCGTCAAACGACATGAAAAACTATGTCGTAAAAGGGAGTGATGAAAACAAGCTCCTGAATGAGTTCCGTGAGGAAACCAGTAAGATGACTGCTGTGAAAACAAAGGCGGCTGCCCGCAGTTTTATTGAGAATCACCCCGAATCGCCGGTGTCGGTCTATATGCTTGATAAATATTTCGTGCAGGATGGCTCCGCCACCCACGACGAACTCCTCCAGCTGGTGAAGGGAATGCGTAAGCATAAGCATTTGAAGAACAATATATACCTGATCAATCTGCAGACCACCATCAATACCTTGAAAAACGGAGAGATCGGAAAAAAACTGCCTGATATCGAACTGAACACAAAGGCTGGAAAGACAGTGAGCCTTTCAAAGCTGACGAAACCATATACACTCATCGGTTTCTGGTCAACATGGATGGACGAGGAGTGGGAGTTTCTCTCGGCTCTACGTGAGTTCTCCCGTACGTATGGTTCCAATCTGGATATAGTGGCAGTGTCACTCGACACCCAAATCTACAAATGGGAAGAGATGATCCGACAGGACAGTCTCACCATTCACAACGTGTGCGACGGATATGCATGGGATTCACAGCCGGTAAGGAAGATGGGGGTGAGACAGGTGCCGTTCTATCTGCTTGCCGATAAAAGCGGCAAGATAGTGTCACAGGGAACGACGGTGGAGGACATGAAGCGCGATGTGGCTAAATACGCTAAGAAAGACCAGCAGCCAAAAGAAAACACCGAAGGAATACCTGTCCCTTAAAAATATCTCTAAGGAATAAAGGAAAGAAGGAGTAATCTTCTAATTCTGATTGAAAATATTCGTGATATTCGTTCCATTCGTTTGATTCGTTTTCGTTAACAAAAGTTTTCGTTTTCGTTTTCTTCTTCGTTAAAAATAGTCTTCGTTTTCGTTTTCGTTAATTGTGAAAGTGATGTTTTCCACGTGGTCATTCACGTAGAAACGGGCGATATCTGCCGTCTTATACCATGAAGGCTTACCAGGCATCGTGTCGTAAATCAGCTGTCCGTTGATGCGCAGTCCCTCAAACCTGATGTTCTTTACCTTGTGGTTTTCGTCGTATCCCTGGATCACCGACATATATGGGTTATCTCCTTTGTAGCGGATATTGCGGAATGTGATATCCTCAATCCCTCTGCCCGGAGCCGCGCAATATTTTTTGTTATAGCACACCCGCAAGTGGAGTAGGGAACCCTGGTCAAGGTTTTCGATGCGGATATTGTCGAACACCACATCTCTGACGAGGTTGTTGTCGCCACAGTTGATGGCAAGGCATCCCTGATAGTCAATCTGAGGCTCACTCTGGAAGAGGATGTCGATGTTCTCGTATCGCAAACCAACGATGCTGTCGAGCCGTTCAGGATGCGGACCGGCTGCCGCGCCGTGAAGACCAATCATAATCGGATGAGCCACGTCAGCCCAAAGGGTGGAGTTGCGCATCACCACGTTGCGGACCGACCCCTCAAAGCCTTTTCGTGTGGCATAGGCGGTGGTGCAGTCATCTGAGTTGCGGCAGAACACACGGTCGTAGAGCACGTTGCTCGAGGCGAACACGTTCAACCCGTCGCCCCATCCGGGATGAGAAATACTGCGTACATCGTGGAGCGTCACTCCGTCGCTGCCGCCTATTGGGCAGGTGTTGAGGGTCAGCCCGTCGATCAGCACATTGCGTGAGTTGTGTACGTAGGCGCCAAGGTACCCTCTCGACGGTCTTGCGATACCACGTCCGATGATACTTGTGTTCTCAGCGTTTTTAATAGAGAAATACCCGGTGAAATACGAGCCGCCGTCGAGATATACCGTCGTGTTGGATGCCACAGCAATGGTGTCGTTTGTGTAGAATCCCGGAGCGTAATACACAAATTTTCTGCCTGCAGCCTCAGCCTCTTTCCGCGCCTCTTCCACTGGCTGTAACGGTTTGCTGGTGAATATCAAGAGGTTGTTGGTGATACTGCCGTCGAACTCCACCGACACATTTTCGGGCTGGAAGAGCAGGAACTGCATGGTGGAGTCGTTCAGTTGGTTGGCAATCACACCTTTGTAGTCGGGACGGACCCTTGCCGACTGGTATTTCTTGTTCTTGCAAACCACTCTCACGAATACATCTCCCGTGAAGTCGAACATCGCATAGGAAATCTCGCATACCTTATGTTTGTTATTGCCGATGGGTGCATTCACCTTGGCCATATAAGTGTCCACCTTCGTCCATTCTTTGCCGCCACGTGGCTGCACGAACACGTCGTAGTCATTTTTCAGTGGGGCTCCTTTCGGTGCCGGATAGGTATATACCTGATGGAGCTTCTCGTATGGCTGCACTCCCGGTGCTTTGCTTTTATTGTCGGTTTTAGTGTCCTGATAGAAGAGAAGGGAGCCGATACCCATGGCGTCACATCCGCCAGTGCTTTTTTCCGGACGTTTGCCGCCCGCTTTGCCGAGCACCATGGCTGTGTATGGCATCTTCATCCCATTGCGGCCCACATAGTGGTTATAGGCCACCTCATAAATCGGGAACAGGTTGCCGCGCTGCATCTGACCCGGTTCCGGCCAGTCGTTGTAAAGACCTGTACAGTCGGTCCATTGTGTGAACGGCACATCATAGCCCAGGTTATACTTTGCCATATACTCATACCCTTTGAGCAGACGGTTGTCGAGTGCCGCGTAGAGGTCGTCACCCTGGTTCCAGGCCATCTCGCAGGTCTCAGCCAGATTACCGACACCCAGCTGGGCATGGGCCTGATCGCGACCGGTCTCCTGACACTGTCCTTTCTCATCGATATATTTTGGAAGCGACCCGTTGTCGTTGGCATGCAGATAATACTCCTTTGACGCGTCATAAAGCGCGCGGTCGTCTGTGTAGATGGCCACCGCCATCCGCATCTTGTTCACGATGGCGCCCCAGTTGCCGTTGGCGTAGGGGCTGTCTGCCTCGAATCGGTTCATCACTGGGATAAACGCGCGCTGGAGCATCTCCTTCACTTTCCCGTTGTCGATGCGGTCTCTGAGCAGCTCACAGGCGTTCACAAGGAAATAACCCTGCAGACAGCAGAGTGGGGCGTCATGACCGTCAATCCCTTGCAGTGTCTCCGTGTAGGCGCTGATAATCTCCTCCGCCTTCTTTGCCGACGCCTCATCTCCTGTGAGCTGATAGGTCAGCGCGTTGTAATAAGCGGCGGAGAAATCGCTCTCGCTGCCCCCTTTGGTGCTGCGGTGAGCCCCGTCGCGGGCAATCACCTCGAACGGACCGGCCATCTTATAGTCGCTTTGGGCTTTCTTCTCGGCCGTGAGTGCCTGAAAAGCGGCATACACCGGTTCTTTTTTCTGTCGGATATGTGTCCGCATCCTTTCAATCGACTGCTGGGAATGCAGAAGTCCTGGATGACGGAACGCTTGCGACTGTGCGCTGGAAGGCATGAGGGTTAAAACCGGAAATAACAGTGTGATGATAAATAAATGACGCATCTTTATGTGAAGTTTATGAGTTTGTATCAAACAAAGAAGCTAAATTGCAGTTGTGAAAGTTTCTTCATCTATATTTAAAACGGAAAAAAGAAACGTTTGTTGTCTGTTTTGCAAAACTATATCAATATCTCTATATTCATTTCAATGTTAAATATATATAAATTTGTATGATAATCACGAAAATAATCGATTATTGTATATATTTAGTTAAAAATTATTTGTATTTTTGTAGCAAAACTACGAAAACACATAAAATATTTCGATATGATACGGGATTTTTGGGTAAAGAACTATCTCTCCATTCGTGACAAGCAGGAATTAAGCTTCGTGGCCAAGGGACCTTCTTCAGAACTAGTCACCGAAGTTGCTGATGGCGTGTTCTTGTACAAGTTAGGTATCTTATATGGTTCAAACGCTTCTGGTAAGTCAAACATGCTGATAGCCATGAACGAGGTGTTCCGTCTGTTGGTCATGCCCAAATCGGATGCGACAGTCGGAATCGATGGCTGTATTCCTTTTGTACTCACCAAAGGTGAGCCTACGGAAATGCACGTGTCGTTCTATGCCAATGGCACACGATATGATTATGATGTCAAGTTCAACGGCAAGCACTTCTTGAGTGAAGCATTGTACTATTACCCAAACAAATCAAAATCTCTGTTCTACGAACGTAGTTTTGTGGGGGAGAATGTACAGGCTGAAATCAAGTTTGGTGCAAGTCTCAAACTGCAAGTCAAGACGCAGGAGAGCATCCGTGAAAACACACTGAACAATCACAGTGTATTGTCCGTTTGCCGCAAGGCTGCCTTGAAAGAAGATATAGCTCCGTTCAACACACTTCACGCTTGGATTATGTCCAATTATCATGATGTAGATGTAGATGTGGAAAAGGGAATTGTTGAAATCTTGAAAGATGCCTACAGCAATCCTAAGAAGCGTAAGTTCTATAATACCATGCTCCAGAAGGCTGACTTGAACATTCTGGAATATCGTCCTGTTGTGGAAGACCGCTTTGTGCCAAATGATTTCCGTGAGCGTGTTCGAAAAGAGAATATCCCCGAGGAGATGAAAGACGTTCTGTTGAAGCCTACTACAGATTCCATCACCTTCTTGAACCATTCCGACAATGGCGACTTTGACATTCCGCTCAGATGGCAGTCAAAGGGTACTCAGAAGTACATCCGCATTCTCGAAGCATTATACGACTTGATAACGAGTCCTCATGTGTACTATCTTGATGAATTGGGTGAGGATCTGCACAACGACCTGTTGTATTACTATCTCAATGTCTTCATCTTCAATTCCGACAAGTCGCAACTGGTTATCACAAGTCAGGAGACCACACTACTGTCTCAGGATATGATTAACGAGAACAGAGGTGTGGTGTGGTTAGTTGAGAAGAACAAGGAGACAGCTTCGTCCGAATATGCCCGTGGCGATTCCTTTGGCTTGCACAAGAATCTCTCGCTTTACAATTCATATCGCATTGGCAGATTGGGAGCCAAGCCCGAACTGGGGAGTATCTTTATAAATTTGGAGGACTGATATGGGAAAGCTACGACAAACAGCACTTATTTTGGGTGAGGGACCAACGGAGTTCTTCTATTTCAAGTCCCTATGCGATGTGTTCAAACGTCTGACCATCAAGCCAGATTATCCGAAGCATACCAACATCAAGGAACTGAATGCAAAGATAGCAGAGGGCGTGGCAATGGGTTACAATCATATCTTCTGCATCATCGACATGGACACGAAGGACAAGGAGCCAGAACGTTCACAATACCAAAAGCTAAAGGCGAAGTACGCCAAACATATTGACAAACCAAAGAAAGGCATCTACTGCGAGGTGGAGTTCTTCGAGACTCACCGCTGTACAGAACTGTTCTTCCTCTATTATTTCCGCTACACCTCACGTCCATACGACGAGCAGGAGCCATTGCTCAAAGACCTCAATCAATGTGTCGAGTATCGAAAGACAATAGAGTTCTTCATCAAAACCAGAGGATTGCATGGTTACTTCGAACGAAACGGAGGAAGTTTCGAAAAGGCTGTGGCCAATGCAAATCAGTCTATGGATGAGAAACTGAAAGATGGCAGGGACTATACTTACTCTGAGCTCGGCAGGTTAATTGAAAGATTAGAGAGACTATGAGTTAGTTTAGTAGAGCCTCTCCATCTCCGAAAGAGGCACTAGTACTGGGGCATTAGCATGGCGAATGTTGATAACATTCAGCATGCTCATGCGGTGCTGAACTCGACTTTCAGGAAGCTAGGGACGCAGCTGAACTAAAAGGCGCTTAGTTCGAAGGTGGGCTGTGGACACCCCATCCGCTCAAACAATGTCCCAACCGCTTTAATAAAAAACGGCGAATTTTGCGAATGAAACGAATTTTGGTTTTGGTTTTTAACATGAATGGCCATGAATTAGACATGAATTTGAGAATAATGATGATTCGTTCGCTTGCGCTCAGTTGATGGTCGGCGAATATCTCGAATTAAGCTAACGGCACATAAACGGTCACCAGCCACCGCCGGTGACCGCCACTGCACATCTGTGATATCTGGAAGCAACGTAAGTTGTGCAGTGTTACCCTCTTCAAACTAACCGCTCAGTTGCCATCGTATGCTGTTTGGAAATATTCACCAAAGAGCTACCTTTCCCACACTACCAAGATCTAATGTGGCCGTTGCTATACCAAGCGCCTTAAAGACACGGCTCATGGTAGGAATAGTGATGCTATAGCCTCTTTCCAGCTTGGAAATTTGTGCACGTTTCACACCTATCCGTTTTCCCAACTGTTCTTGCGTGAGATTTTGCTGAATACGAGCTTTTTTTATAGCCTCACCCAATCGAAATGCATGTACAGCCTCATCCACATTTCTTTCAAAATCATCACGTTTTGGCTGTCCTTTTTTTCCCAAGTCTCTGTCAAGGACTTCTTCAAAATCAACAAATTTCATATTAATCTCTTTATTCATACTCATGATTTCTTTTTTAATTTAAAATACATTTTACGGATTTCCTCCGCCTTGGAGATCTCCTTAGCTGGAGTTTTCTGACTTTCTTTTACTATGCCATGCGTTGCTATCACTAACGTCTCCGTATCGGTGAATATTTATAACAGAGCCCACTTGAAAAAGTCCTGATAGGTCGATAATACCACATGGGTGGTGTCCTTCCCCCCCCCCTTGGTAATCAGATATTTATATTCAAGCCCTGTAGGAGTGTCAGACTAAATACGATTTTTTAAAGTGGACTCATAACACAAGTTTCGCAAGTTAAAATTTCAGTTTATGAACACAGATTTCACTGATGAGATGGACTTTTATCAGAATTGTTGAGCTCATAGTTATTCGCTCGATTACACAGATTCTGCCCTCCGGTGTATATCAGCGAGGAGGGAATCCGTGAAATCGAAATCGTTCCTGTA